>OAXB01000023.1_pt1 | contig 141938 bp, 109 predicted proteins | sample 1501541 | NCBI WGS metagenome assembly OAXB01 (sample SAMEA2580302, study PRJEB22360) | human gut metagenome | biome: human gut; feature: human-associated habitat; material: faeces | place: Denmark | collected 2008/2010
GCTGATTCGCCCCGCGATGGGTGCGGCTGTCGAACAGTAAATAGTAGCAACCTTCTTCCAGGCGGCTTTCAATCTCTTTTTCCTCACCCTGCGGCCCTTTCAGCATTAGCCCTCCGGCTGGCTCGTCGGCAATTTCCGGCAGAACCCAGACGTTAACTTCATCGATGAGTGCCCGATAACCGAAGAAGTCATCGAATGCCTGAATTTTCAACTGATTGGCGCTGTTACGCATTACCGCATACGGACCGGTGCCGATCGGATGACTGGCAAAGTTGCTGATGGTTTCCCATTCCCGCGGCAGGATCATCGCCGGAACTTGCCCCAGTAGTAACGGCAACCAACGATCGGGCTGCGTAAGATGGATATCCAGCGTCCAGGGCGTTGGCGAAACAATTTCAGCAATGTGGGAATAGAGCGGCTGCGTATTGAGCCGTTTCAAAGAGGCGATGACATCGTCCATTTCCAGCTCACGGCCATGATGAAATTGGATACCGGGACGTAAAAAGAAACGCCAGTGAAGTGGGGAAATTTGTTGCCAGTGGTGGGCAATGTCCGCCTCCAGTTCCCCATTTTCCTCATTTATGCGGGTTAACGCGCTGAAGATTTGCCGGGCGATATGCGTTTCGGAACGGCGTAATGCGCTGCCAGGTAGCAGATTACGCAACGGACGATAGTAGAGCACGCGCAGAATGTGCCGCCCCTGGCGGAAGCTACGCCCCAGATGGGAAACCAACATTTGCCGCACAGCGGTTTTATCACCGACGAGTTGCACCAGTTGATCGATACGATCCTGTTCCAGCAGATCCTCCGCCCGCTGTTGCTGAAGCGCAAGTCCGGTGTAGAGGAAGGTCAAACGCGAGCGTTTACCGCGGCCAACCTCCGCCTCCCACGTCAGCCAGCCACGATCCTGCATGGTGTTTAGCAGGGTGCGCATATGACGGCGGGAACAGCTCAATAACTCTGCCAGTTCGTTGAGCGTCGTGTTCTGCGATTTACCCTCGCAGCATTGCCACAGCCGGATGAACTGTTGTTGCAGACGACCTGAAGGCATAAAAGGGGAACTCCTGCGCAAAAGTCAGCAATTTTATTATCCCTATATTAAGTCAATAATTCTTAACGATGAAGCAAGGAGGTATCCCATTCGTCAGTTTTATCGGCACTATTTTGCAATGACAGCAATGATGTGCTGACTGAGTTGGTTAAGCGTTCCACAACGATTAGCCATGCTTGAATAACTGATGCAGTGGGAGGGGAGTCATTCTGACTACTGATCTGCAGACATCATGTGTGACTGAGTATTGGTGTTAATCGCCACGCCAGCAGTGAATACCTGCTGGCTTTTTTCTTTTTGGCGATTGAGTGCCGGATGCGGCGTGAATGCCTTATCCGACTCATAAAACTAGCGCATAAACGCCGGTTGCTTCTCTTCATAATCAGCAATGGCATCGCCGTGCTGCAACGTCAGACCGATGCTATCGAGACCGTTCATCATGCAGTGGCGGCGGAAGGCATCGATGGTAAAACGATAAGTTTTATTCCCCGCTTTCACCTCTTGCGCTTCCAGATCCACGTCGAAGTGAATTCCCGGATTAGCCTGCACCAGTGTAAACAGCTCGTCCACTTCGGCATCGCTTAATTTCACCGGCAGCAACTGGTTGTTAAAGCTGTTGCCGTAGAAGATGTCCGCGAAACTGGGCGCAATCACCACCTTAAATCCGTAATCGGTCAGCGCCCAGGGAGCGTGCTCACGCGAGGAGCCACAGCCGAAGTTTTCCCGCGCCAGTAAAATGGAAGCGCCCTGATATTGTGGGAAATTCAGCACGAAGTCCGGGTTTGGCTGTTGGCCTTTTTCATCCAGAAAACGCCAGTCGTTAAACAGATGCGCGCCAAAACCAGTGCGCGTCACTTTCTGCAAAAACTGTTTCGGGATAATGGCATCAGTGTCGACATTGGCGGCATCCAATGGAACAACCAGGCCTGTGTGTTTGATAAATTTCTCTGCCATGGTGTGCTCCTTATTTAATGTTGCGAATGTCAGCGAAATGACCGGTGACGGCAGCGGCGGCCGCCATTGCCGGGCTAACCAGATGCGTGCGCCCGCCGCGCCCCTGGCGGCCTTCAAAGTTACGGTTGCTGGTGGAGGCACAACGCTCGCCCGGATTCAGGCGATCGTTGTTCATCGCCAGACACATTGAGCAGCCAGGCAAGCGCCATTCAAAACCCGCTTCAATAAAAATTTTGTCCAGCCCTTCTGCTTCTGCCTGCGCTTTTACCGGGCCAGAGCCGGGAACGACCAGTGCCTGAACGCCTGGCGCAACTTTCCGCCCTTTGGCGATTTCCGCCGCTGCACGTAAATCTTCAATACGTGAGTTGGTGCAGGAACCGATAAACACTTTATCGATAGCGACTTCGGTCAGCGGAATACCCGGTTTCAGCCCCATATAGGCCAACGCTTTTTCTGCTGACGCGCGCTCAACCGGATCGGCAAACGAAGCGGGATCGGGAATATTGTCGTTCACGGAGATCACCTGGCCTGGGTTGGTGCCCCAGGTGACTTGCGGCGCAATCTCTTCTGCTTGCAGAGTGACAACGGTATCGAAAGTTGCACCTTCGTCGGTTTGCAGTGTTTTCCAGTAGGCGACGGCGTCGTCGAAATCTTTGCCTTTCGGCGCATGAAGACGGCCTTTGACATAGTTAAAGGTGGTTTCGTCCGGCGCAACCAGACCGGCTTTTGCGCCCATTTCGATTGCCATATTGCACAGGGTCATGCGACCTTCCATGCTTAAATCACGGATTGCTTCACCGCAAAACTCCACCACATGCCCGGTGCCGCCTGCACTGCCGGTTTTACCGATAATTGCCAGCACGATATCTTTCGCAGTAATTCCTGGTGCGGCTTTACCCTGGACTTCAATTTTCATGGTCTTCGCACGACCCTGCTTCAGGGTTTGCGTTGCCAGCACGTGTTCAACTTCGGAAGTACCGATGCCAAACGCCAGTGCGCCAAACGCGCCGTGGGTGGCGGTATGCGAGTCGCCGCAAACAATGGTCATTCCCGGTAAGGTGACGCCTTGTTCTGGCCCCATCACGTGGACAATTCCCTGATACGGGTGATTCAGATCATACAGCTCGACGCCAAAATCTTTGCAGTTTTTGATCAGCTCCTGCATCTGGATGCGCGCCATTTCTCCGCAGGCATTAATGTCTTTGGTCTGGGTCGAGACGTTGTGGTCCATAGTGGCGAAAGTTTTACCTGGCTGACGTACCGGGCGTCCGTGGGTGCGCAGACCATCAAACGCCTGCGGTGACGTCACTTCATGCACCAGATGGCGGTCGATATATAACAGCGGGGTTTCATTTTCAGCTTCGTAAACTACATGAGCGTCGAACAATTTTTCGTATAACGTCTTAGCCATAATTACACCCCTTCTGCCACATAGCGGGCAATGATATCGCCCATTTCATCGGTACTTACGGCGGCAGCGCCACGGGCCAAATCTCCGGTGCGAATGCCTTCTTCTAATGCGCGGTTAATGGCGCGTTCAATAGCGGAAGCCGCATCATCGGCATCCAGGCTGTAGCGCAACAGCAGCGCCAGCGACAGAATTTGCGCAATTGGATTAGCGATGTTTTTTCCTGCGATATCCGGCGCAGAGCCGCCCGCCGGTTCATACAGACCAAAACCTTGTTCGTTCAGGCTGGCGGAAGGCAACATCCCCATCGAACCGGTAATCATCGCGCATTCGTCAGAAAGAATGTCACCAAACAGGTTGGAGCACAGCAGCACGTCAAATTGCGACGGATCTTTAATCAACTGCATGGTGGCGTTGTCGATGTACATATGTGCCAGTTCAACATCCGGATATTCAATGGCGATCTCGTTAACGATCTCCCGCCATAAAATAGAGGATTGCAGCACGTTGGCTTTGTCGATTGACGTGACTTTGCGGCGACGTTTGCGGGCAGATTCAAACGCGATGCGGGCAATGCGCTCGATCTCAAAACGGTGATATACCTCGGTATCAAACGCTTTTTCATACTGACCGCTACCTTCACGGCCTTTCGGTTGACCGAAATAGATGCCGCCGGTTAACTCACGCACGCACAGGATGTCGAAGCCGTTAGCAGCAATATCAGCACGCAGCGGACAGAATGCTTCCAGCCCCTGATACAGTTTGGCCGGGCGCAGATTGCTGAATAATTTGAAATGTTTACGCAGAGGTAACAGCGCGCCGCGTTCTGGTTGTTGGTCTGGCGGCAAATGCTCCCACTTCGGGCCACCTACCGAGCCAAACAGTACGGCATCGGCTTGTTCACAGCCTTCAACCGTCGCTGGCGGCAACGGCTGCCCGTGGTTATCAATGGCTGCGCCGCCAACATCGTAATGGCTGGTGGTGATACGCATCGCAAAGCGGTTACGCACGGCATCCAGTACTTTCAGGGCCTGGGTCATGACTTCCGGCCCGATCCCATCCCCAGGTAAAACAGCAATATGGTAATTCTTCGACATCACACGGTTTCCTTGTTGTTTTCGTTGTGTTGAGCTTTGCGTTGTAACTCTTTTTCGACTTCTGCGGCGCGCCAGATATTGTTCAGCACGTGCACCATTGCTTTGGCGGAGGACTCGACAATATCGGTGGCCAGGCCGACGCCGTGGAAGCGGCGACCGTTGTAGTTAGCGACGATATCCACCTGACCCAGCGCATCTTTACCGTGGCCTTTGGCGGTCAGGCTGTATTTCACCAGTTCGACGTTGTAGTCAGTGATACGGTTAATCGCCTGGTAGACGGCATCGACCGGGCCATTACCGTTGGCGGCTTCTGCTTTGACTTCCTCGCCACAGGCCAGTTTGACGGCGGCAGTGGCGATATCGTTAGAACCCGACTGCACACTGAAGTAATCCAGACGGAAGTGTTCCGGTTCTTCTTGCTGTTTACCAATAAAGGCCAGAGCCTCCAGGTCGTAATCAAATACCTGGCCTTTTTTATCTGCCAGTTTCAGGAAAGCGTTGTACAGATTGTCTAAATTATATTCACTTTCTTTATATCCCATCTCATCCATGCGGTGTTTTACTGCCGCACGACCAGAACGAGAGGTCAGATTTAACTGGATTTGGTTCAGACCAATAGATTCTGGTGTCATGATTTCGTAGTTTTCGCGATTTTTCAGCACGCCATCCTGATGAATACCGGAGGAGTGTGCGAACGCGCCGCTGCCAACAATGGCTTTGTTTGCCGGGATCGGCATATTGCAAATCTGGCTAACTAACTGACTGGTGCGCCATATCTCCTGGTGATTAATGGCGGTGTGGACGTTGAGAATATCCTTACGCACTTTGATCGCCATGATCACTTCTTCCAGCGAACAGTTACCCGCGCGTTCACCGATCCCGTTCATCGCACCTTCTACCTGCCGTGCTCCGGCATGTACCGCCGCCAGCGAGTTGCCGACCGCCAGGCCTAAATCATCGTGAGTGTGTACGGAAATAATGGCTTTATCGATGTTTGGTACGCGTTCATACAGACCGCTGATGATTCCGGCGAACTCAAATGGCATGGTATAGCCCACGGTGTCCGGGATGTTGATGGTAGTGGCACCGGCGTTAATTGCTGCTTCGACCACTCGCGCCAGATCGGCAATCGGTGTGCGTCCGGCGTCTTCGCAAGAAAATTCAACATCATCGGTGTAATTGCGTGCACGTTTCACCATATAGATGGCGCGTTCGATCACCTCATCCAGCGTGCTGCGCAGCTTGGTGGCAATGTGCATTGGGGAGGTGGCAATAAAGGTATGAATACGGAAGGCTTCGGCAACTTTCAGGGATTCTGCCGCCACGTCGATATCTTTTTCCACGCAACGGGCTAACGCACAAACGCGGCTATTTTTGACCTGGCGAGCAATGGTTTGCACCGATTCGAAATCGCCCGGCGAAGAGACGGGGAAACCGACTTCCATCACGTCAACCCCCATTCGCTCAAGGCCCAGCGCAATTTGCAGTTTTTCTTTCGCACTCAAGCTTGCCTGTAACGCCTGTTCACCGTCGCGCAATGTGGTATCGAAAATAATGACTTGCTGGCTCATAGTTTGGATCCTTGTCTCTTTTAGGGCGCTTCGCTTCGGGCATAAAAAAACCCGCGCAATGCGCGGGTTTTTTGTCTGACTGCGTGCTGGCTTAATGCTGGATGCCGCTCACTCGTCTACCGCGCAAAGAAGATGCGTTTAGTAGTAGTAGACCGTTAAAGCGAACGATGTGAGTCATTAAATCAGCTCCGGATGAATGCGATATGCTTTTAGAGTTACTGGATACAAAAACGGATGTCAACCCTGATGCAACAAAAACGGTTCACCAGCGAGAGTTCTGTATGCGTCAAATTAGCTAATTGTGCTGCAAGAGTAAAAACAGTCGATATTAATTTCTGTTTAACCGCTCATACTTTTCATTGGTAGACATACTTCAGAATAATTTATTGCATTTAATCAACGAGGTAAGAAAGAGTAAAACTTGCTCGCTACCGCAACTATCCTGATGATTTGTATTGAATTATATGCTGTACGAATGTTTTTATATTGATTTAGTGAATATTATTGATCGATTAATGTTAAGGATTAATATATTAAACGCATAAAATAAGCATTAAATTAGCACAATTAATCCATTTTTTAGATGATTGAGTATTCGCGGTGGTTATGATTAGAATGTTTTCGCAACAAAAACATTATGGATTATTAAGCTGTGATGAATGACTCTTCGCACGGCAATGGATTCTGTTTTTATCAGAACCCTTATCTTTATGTTTTCCTAATTTTACTCATTTTCCTTCTTCTTATTTTATATGCATGGTAAATCATATTTTTCAGGATTATTTCTCTGCATTCCAATAAGGGAAAGGGAGTTAAGTGTGACAGTGGAGTTAAGTATGTCAGAGGTAAAAACAGATCATCCAGAGATTGCGGAGATTGTGGAGTTAAGCAAGCCACAGTTGCGTATGGTCGATTTAAACTTATTAACCGTTTTCGATGCTGTGATGCAGGAGCAGAATATTACTCGTGCCGCGCATGTTCTGGGAATGTCGCAACCTGCGGTCAGTAATGCTGTTGCACGCCTGAAGGTGATGTTTAATGACGAGTTGTTTGTTCGTTATGGTCGTGGCATCCAACCGACTGCCCGCGCATTTCAGCTTTTTGGCTCTGTGCGTCAGGCGCTGCAATTAGTACAAAACGAGTTACCGGGTTCAGGGTTTGAGCCTTCCAGCAGCGAGCGCGTATTCCATCTCTGCGTTTGCAGCCCGTTAGATAGCATTCTGACCTCGCAGATTTATAATCACATTGAGCAAATTGCGCCAAATATTCATGTGATATTCAAGTCTTCATTAAATCAGAACACCGAACATCAACTCCGTTATCAGGAAACAGAGTTCGTTATTAGTTATGAAGACTTCCATCGTCCTGAATTTACCAGCGTTCCATTATTTAAAGATGAAATGGTACTGGTAGCCAGTAAGAAGCATCCGACGATTAACGGCCCATTACTGAAACATGATGTTTATAACGAACAACATGCGGCAGTTTCGCTCGACCGTTTCGCGTCGTTTAGTCAACCGTGGTACGACACAGTAGATAAACAAGCCAGTATCGCTTATCAGGGAATGGCAATGATGAGCGTCCTTAGCGTGGTGTCACAAACGCATCTTGTCGCTATTGCGCCTCGTTGGCTGGCTGAGGAGTTTGCTGAATCCTTAGAATTGCAGATATTACCGCTGCCATTAAAACAAAATAGCAGAACCTGTTACCTCTCCTGGCATGAGGCAGCCGGGCGTGATAAAGGTCATCAATGGATGGAAGAGCAATTAGTCTCTATTTGTAAACGTTAAGCAGAGGCAGAGTAAATCAGGTGTGCATCTCTGGTTTATTCTGCATTTTTTATTCAATGTAGAATTTTATTCTGAATGCATGTTCACCCTGATATTAGAAATAATAAAAAAATAGAGAAATTGCTGTAACGAGGCAGATTTAGCCGATTTATTATCAATTCTGTCCGCCATTCTGGAGTATTTTATCGTTTATTTTCTCCTTTCCTCCTGTTTATTCTTATTTATTCACGCTTGTGACTCTGCCTGTCAATTGCTTAAGCCAGATCGGACGGTTAATGTGTTTTACACATTTTTTCCGCCAAACAGTGAGGCAAGCCATGGAGATGTTGTCTGGAGCCGAGATGGTCGTCCGATCGCTTATCGATCAGGGCGTTAAACAAGTATTCGGTTACCCCGGAGGCGCAGTCCTTGATATTTACGATGCATTGCATACCGTGGGCGGTATTGATCACGTATTAGTTCGTCATGAACAGGCGGCAGTGCATATGGCCGATGGTCTGGCGCGCGCGACCGGAGAAGTGGGCGTTGTGCTGGTGACATCGGGCCCTGGGGCCACCAACGCAATTACTGGTATCGCCACTGCCTATATGGACTCCATTCCGCTGGTTATCCTTTCCGGGCAGGTAGCAACCTCGCTGATAGGTTACGATGCCTTTCAGGAGTGTGACATGGTGGGAATTTCCCGGCCGGTGGTTAAACACAGTTTTCTGGTTAAGCAAACGGAAGATATACCGCAGGTGCTGAAAAAGGCATTCTGGCTGGCGGCAAGCGGTCGTCCTGGGCCTGTGGTGGTTGATTTACCGAAAGACATTCTTAATCCGGCGAACAAATTACCGTACGTCTGGCCGGAGTCGGTCAGTATGCGCTCTTATAACCCAACAACGCTGGGCCATAAGGGGCAGATTAAACGCGCGCTGCAAATGCTGGTGGCGGCGAAAAAACCGGTAATTTACGTTGGCGGTGGCGCAGTGACTGCGGGTTGCCATCAACAACTCAAACAGATTATTGAGCAACTTAATCTTCCTGTCGTCTCGTCATTAATGGGATTAGGTGTGTTTCCGGCAACGCATCGTCAGGCCTTGGGAATGCTGGGAATGCACGGCACTTACGAAGCTAATATGACGATGCATAATGCCGATGTCATTTTTGCGGTTGGTGTACGCTTTGATGATCGCACCACTAACAATCTGGCAAAGTACTGCCCAAATGCGACAGTGTTACATATTGATATCGATCCTACCTCGATCTCAAAAACCGTGACCGCCGACATCCCGATCGTTGGCGATGCGCGTCTGGTGTTGGAGCAAATGCTGGAATTGTTACCGCAAGAAACCTCTTCGCAACCTCTGGATGAGATCCGCGACTGGTGGCAGCAAATTGAACAGTGGCGCGCTCGCCAGTGCCTGAAATATGATACCCACAGTGAAAGCATTAAACCGCAGGCGGTGATCGAGACGCTCTGGCGACTGACGAAGGGGGACGCTTATGTGACGTCCGATGTCGGGCAACACCAGATGTTCGCCGCGCTTTATTATCCTTTCGATAAACCGCGTCGCTGGATCAACTCCGGCGGCCTCGGCACTATGGGCTTTGGTTTACCTGCGGCGCTGGGCGTCAAAATGGCACTGCCGGGAGAAACCGTGGTCTGCGTCACTGGCGATGGCAGTATTCAGATGAACATTCAGGAACTGTCTACAGCCTTGCAATATGAACTGCCGGTGCTGGTGGTGAATCTCAATAACCGCTACCTGGGGATGGTGAAGCAATGGCAGGACATGATCTATTCCGGCCGTCATTCACAATCTTATATGCAGTCGCTACCAGATTTCGTCCGTCTGGCAGAAGCCTATGGCCATGTGGGTATCCAAATTTCACGTCCGGATGAGCTGGAAAGCAAACTGAGCGAGGCACTTGAGCAGGTCGGTAATAACCGTCTGGTGTTTGTTGATGTTACCGTTGATGGCAGTGAGCATGTCTACCCGATGCATATTCGCGGGGGTGGAATGGATGAAATGTGGTTAAGCAAAACGGAGAGAACCTGATTATGCGCCGGATATTATCAGTATTACTCGAAAATGAATCAGGCGCGTTATCCCGTGTGATCGGCCTTTTTTCCCAGCGTGGCTATAACATTGAAAGTCTGACCGTTGCGCCAACCGACGATCCGACATTATCGCGCATGACTATCCAGACCGTGGGCGATGAAAAAGTGCTTGAGCAGATCGAAAAGCAATTACACAAGCTGGTCGATGTCTTGCGCGTGAGCGAACTGGGGCAGGGCGCGCACGTTGAGCGGGAAATTATGCTGGTGAAAATTCAGGCCAGCGGCTACGGACGTGACGAAGTGAAACGCAATACGGAAATATTCCGTGGGCAAATTATCGATGTCACACCGTCGCTTTATACCGTTCAACTGGCGGGAACCAGCGATAAACTCGATGCATTTTTAGCATCGATTCGCGATGTGGCGAAAATTGTTGAAGTTGCCCGCTCCGGCGTTGTCGGACTTTCACGCGGCGATAAAATAATGCGTTAAGAATGATCTCAATGCGCAATTTACAGCCCTGCATGTCACGTTGGGCTTTTTTTGCGAATTCAGTAGGAACCTGGAATAAAAGCAGTTGCCGCAGTTAATTTTCTGCGCTTAGATGTTAATGAATTTAATCCATACCAGTACAATGGTTATGGTTTTTACATTTTACGCAAGGGGCAATTGTGAAACTGGATGAAATCGCTCGGCTGGCGGGAGTATCGCGGACCACTGCAAGCTATGTTATTAACGGCAAAGCGAAGCAATACCGTGTGAGCGACAAAACCGTTGAAAAAGTCATGGCTGTGGTGCGTGAGCACAATTACCACCCGAATGCCGTGGCGGCTGGGCTTCGTGCTGGACGCACACGTTCTATTGGTCTTGTGATCCCCGATCTGGAGAACACAAGTTACACCCGTATTGCTAACTATCTTGAACGCCAGGCGCGGCAACGTGGTTATCAGCTATTAATTGCCTGTTCCGAAGATCAGCCAGACAACGAAATGCGTTGTATTGAGCATCTTTTACAGCGTCAGGTCGATGCCATCATTGTTTCGACGTCGCTGCCGCCAGAGCATCCTTTCTATCAACGCTGGGCTAACGACCCGTTCCCGATTGTCGCGCTGGATCGTGCGCTTGATCGTGAACACTTTACCAGCGTCGTTGGCGCTGACCAGGATGATGCTGAAATGTTGGCGGAAGAGTTACGTAAGTTTCCGGCCGAGACAGTGCTTTATCTTGGTGCACTGCCGGAGCTTTCTGTCAGCTTCCTGCGTGAACAGGGTTTCCGCACGGCCTGGAAAGATGATCCGCGCGAAGTGCATTTTCTTTATGCCAACAGCTATGAGCGGGAAGCCGCTGCCCAGCTATTCGAAAAATGGCTGGAAACGCATCCGATGCCGCAGGCGCTGTTTACTACCTCTTTTGCATTGTTGCAGGGGGTTATGGATGTTACGTTGCGCCGCGATGGCAAACTTCCTTCCGATCTGGCGATTGCGACCTTTGGCGATAACGAATTGCTCGACTTCTTACAATGCCCAGTGCTGGCGGTGGCTCAGCGTCATCGTGATGTCGCAGAACGCGTGCTGGAGATTGTCCTGGCGAGCCTGGATGAGCCGCGTAAGCCAAAACCGGGCTTAACGCGCATCAAACGAAATCTCTATCGCCGTGGCATCCTCAGCCGTAGCTAAGCGTTAAACAGAAAATGATGCGTCAGCGGATTGTCGCTGGCGCATTGAGTACGTAATTGGACATCAATATCCTTTATGTAAATAAGACTATTCCTGACAATTATCCATAAGACCTTCGAAATATCTCCCCAATTAACTTCATTCTTTGTGCCTAATGATAATTAAGGCGTAACGCCAGGTTGCGATTGCATTATTTTGTTACATGCAAATCGTCAATTGCCGATTAAACAAACACTTTTCTAAACTTTTACACAAAGCCACTGGCGTCAGGCGCGGTGCACGCGCAACAGGGACTGTTATCCGGGGGCGATATGTCCTAAAATGCCGCTCGCGTCGCAAACTGACACTTTATATTTTCATTAAGGAAAATGGAGTCGTTTTTAAAACGGTAATGATGAGTGGGAATTTTTCTTACAACTATTCATGACGTTAATTTGCTTCGTTCGTTGGGCGATTTTTAAACAATGCAGATATTAGTCGTAAACATTGGGTTTTTTGCTTCGGTAAAGAATGTTCCTGGCTTGACAAGCTTTTCCTCCGCTCCGTAAACTCCTTTTAGTGGGAATTTGTGGGATAAAGTGGTAATTGGGGGAAGACTGGCATGTTCCGGGGAGCAACGTTAGTCAATCTCGACAGTAAAGGGCGCTTATCGGTGCCCACCCGTTATCGGGAAGAGCTGCTCGGGAACGCTGCCGGTCAAATGGTATGTACCATTGACATTCATCACCCATGCCTGCTGCTTTACCCCCTTCCTGAATGGGAAATTATCGAGCAAAAATTATCGCGTCTGTCGAGCATGAACCCGGTTGAGCGCCGTGTGCAGCGCCTTCTGTTAGGCCATGCCAGTGAATGTCAGATGGATGGCGCAGGTCGATTATTAATCGCGCCAGTACTGCGGCAACATGCCGGGCTGACAAAAGAAGTGATGTTGGTTGGACAGTTCAACAAGTTTGAACTGTGGGATGAAACAACCTGGCATCAACAGGTCAGGGAAGATATCGACGCTGAACAGTCTGTTACCGAAAGCTTGTCGGAACGACTGCAGGACTTGTCTCTATAAAATGATGGAAAACTATAAACACACCACGGTGCTGCTGGACGAAGCCGTAAACGGCCTCAATATCCGTCCTGATGGCATTTACATTGATGGGACTTTCGGTCGCGGTGGTCACTCACGTCTGATCCTTTCGCAACTTGGCGAAGAGGGGCGTTTGTTGGCAATCGATCGCGATCCGCAGGCTATCGCCGTCGCAAAGACTATTGATGATCCGCGCTTCTCCATCATACATGGACCTTTCTCCGCGCTGGGCGAATACGTCGCTGAGCGTGATCTTATCGGCAAGATTGACGGAATTCTTCTCGATCTTGGTGTCTCTTCACCACAACTCGATGATGCAGAACGCGGTTTTTCCTTTATGCGCGACGGTCCGCTGGACATGCGTATGGATCCGACACGCGGCCAGTCTGCCGCCGAGTGGCTACAAAGCGCAGAAGAAGCTGATATTGCCTGGGTATTAAAAACTTATGGCGAAGAGCGTTTTGCCAAACGCATTGCGCGCGCCATTGTTGAGCGTAACCGCGAACAGCCGATGACCCGTACCAAAGAACTGGCGGAAGTCGTTGCTGCGGCAACCCCGGTGAAGGACAAATTCAAACATCCCGCGACCCGTACCTTCCAGGCGGTGCGCATTTGGGTGAACAGTGAACTGGAGGAGATAGAGCAGGCGCTAAAAAGCTCGCTCAGCGTGCTGGCCCCGGGTGGGCGGCTTTCGATCATCAGTTTTCATTCGCTGGAAGATCGTATAGTGAAACGCTTTATGCGTGAAAACAGTCGCGGTCCGCAGGTTCCGGCAGGGTTACCGATGACCGAAGAGCAGCTCAAAAAATTGGGTGGCCGTCAGTTGCGAGCACTAGGCAAGTTGATGCCGGGCGAAGAAGAGGTGGCTGAGAACCCTCGTGCCCGAAGTTCAGTTCTGCGTATTGCAGAGAGGACGAACGCATGATCAGCAGAGTGACAGAAGCTCTAAGCAAAGTTAAAGGATCGATGGGAAGCCACGAGCGCCATGCCTTGCCTGGCGTTATCGGTGACGATCTTTTGCGGTTCGGGAAGCTGCCACTCTGTCTGTTCATTTGCATTATCTTGACGGCGGTGACCGTGGTGACCACGGCGCACCATACCCGTTTGCTGACCGCTCAGCGCGAACAACTGGTGCTGGAGCGAGACGCTTTAGACATTGAATGGCGCAACCTGATTCTTGAAGAGAATGCGCTCGGTGACCATAGCCGGGTGGAAAGGATCGCCACAGAGAAGCTGCAGATGCAGCATGTTGATCCATCACAAGAAAATATTGTAGTGCAAAAATAAGGATAAACGCGACGCATGAAAGCAGCGGCGAAAACGCAGAAACCAAAACGTCAGGAAGAACATGCCAACTTTATCAGTTGGCGTTTTGCGTTGTTATGCGGCTGTATTTTGCTGGCACTGGCTTTTCTGCTGGGACGCGTAGCGTGGTTACAGGTTATCTCCCCGGACATGTTGGTGAAAGAGGGCGATATGCGCTCTCTTCGCGTTCAGCAAGTCTCCACCTCCCGCGGCATGATTACCGACCGCTCTGGTCGTCCGTTAGCGGTGAGCGTACCGGTAAAAGCGATTTGGGCTGACCCGAAAGAAGTGCATGACGCTGGCGGCATCAGCGTCGGTGACCGCTGGAAGGCGCTCGCTAACGCACTTAACATTCCGCTGGATCAGCTCTCAGCCCGCATTAACGCCAACCCGAAAGGACGTTTTATCTATCTGGCGCGTCAGGTTAACCCTGACATGGCTGACTACATCAAAAAACTAAAACTACCGGGGATTCATCTGCGTGAGGAATCCCGCCGTTACTATCCGTCCGGCGAAGTGACCGCTCACCTCATTGGCTTTACCAACGTCGATAGCCAGGGGATTGAAGGTGTTGAGAAGAGTTTTGATAAATGGCTCACTGGGCAACCGGGCGAGCGTATTGTGCGTAAAGACCGCTACGGCCGCGTAATTGAAGATATTTCTTCTACCGACAGCCAGGCGGCGCACAACCTTGCGTTGAGTATTGATGAACGCCTGCAGGCGCTGGTTTATCGCGAACTGAACAACGCGGTGGCCTTTAACAAGGCAGAATCCGGTAGTGCCGTGCTGGTGGATGTCAATACCGGCGAAGTGCTGGCGATGGCTAACAGCCCGTCTTACAACCCAAACAATCTGAGTGGCACGCCGAAAGAGGCGATGCGTAACCGTACCATCACCGACGTGTTTGAACCTGGCTCAACGGTTAAACCGATGGTGGTGATGACCGCGTTGCAACGTGGTGTGGTGCGGGAAAACTCAGTATTGAATACCGTTCCTTATCGAATTAACGGCCACGAAATCAAAGACGTGGCGCGCTACAGCGAATTGACCCTGACCGGGGTTTTACAGAAGTCGAGTAACGTCGGTGTTTCCAAGCTGGCGTTAGCGATGCCGTCCTCAGCGTTAGTAGATACTTACTCACGTTTTGGACTGGGAAAAGCGACCAATTTGGGGTTGGTCGGAGAACGCAGTGGCTTATATCCTCAAAAACAACGGTGGTCTGACATAGAGAGGGCCACCTTCTCTTTCGGCTACGGGCTAATGGTAACACCGTTACAGTTAGCGCGAGTCTACGCAACCATCGGCAGCTACGGCATTTATCGCCCGCTGTCGATTACCAAGGTTGACCCCCCGGTTCCCGGTGAGCGCGTCTTCCCGGAATCCATTGTCCGCACCGTGGTACATATGATGGAAAGCGTGGCGCTACCAGGCGGTGGCGGTGTGAAGGCGGCGATTAAAGGCTATCGCATTGCTATTAAAACCGGTACTGCGAAAAAGGTCGGGCCGGATGGTCGCTACATCAATAAATATATTGCTTATACCGCAGGCGTTGCGCCTGCGAGTCAGCCGCGCTTCGCGCTGGTTGTTGTTATCAACGATCCGCAGGCGGGTAAATACTACGGCGGTGCCGTTTCCGCGCCGGTCTTTGGTGCCATCATGGGCGGCGTATTGCGCACCATGAACATCGAGCCGGATGCGCTGACAACGGGTGATAAAAATGAATTTGTGATTAATCAAGGCGAGGGGACAGGTGGCAGATCGTAATTTGCGCGACCTTCTTGCTCCGTGGGTGCCAGACGCACCTTCGCGAGCACTGCGAGAGATGACGCTTGACAGCCGTGTGGCTGCGTCGGGCGATCTCTTTGTAGCTGTAGTAGGTCATCAGGCGGACGGGCGTCGATATATCCCGCAGGCGATAGCGCAAGGTGTGGCTGCCATTATTGCAGAGGCGAAAGATGAGGCGACCGACGGTGAAATCCGTGAAATGCACGGTGTACCAGTCATCTATCTCAGTCAGCTCAACGAGCGTTTATCAGCACTGGCGGGTCGCTTTTACCATGAACCCTCTGACAATCTACGTCTCGTGGGCGTAACGGGCACCAACGGCAAAACCACAACGACTCAGCTTCTGGCGCAATGGAGCCAACTGCTTGGTGAAACCAGCGCGGTAATGGGCACTGTTGGTAATGGCCTGCTGGGTAAAGTGATCCCGACGGAAAATACCACCGGTTCGGCAGTCGACGTTCAGCATGAGCTGGCGGGGCTGGTGGATCAGGGCGCGACTTTTTGCGCAATGGAAGTTTCCTCACACGGGCTGGTACAGCACCGTGTGGCGGCATTGAAATTTGCGGCGTCGGTCTTTACTAACTTAAGTCGCGATCACCTTGATTATCATGGTGATATGGAACACTACGAAGCGGCGAAATGGTTGCTTTACTCCGAACATCATTGCGGTCAGGCGATTGTCAACGCTGATGACGAAGTAGGCCGCCGCTGGCTGGCAAAATTGCCGGACGCGGTTGCCGTGTCGATGGAAGAAAATATCAATCCGAACTGTCATGGCCGCTGGTTGAAAGCGACTGGCGTGAACTATCACGACAGCGGTGCGACCATTCGCTTCACCTCAAGCTGGGGCGATGGGGAAATAGAAAGCCGCCTGATGGGCGCATTCAACGTTAGTAACCTGCTGCTGGCGCTGGCGACGCTGCTGGCGCTCGGTTACCCATTAGCTGACCTGCTGAAAACCGCCGCGCGTCTGCAACCGGTTTGCGGACGCATGGAAGTGTTCACTGCGCCAGGCAAACCGACGGTTGTTGTGGATTATGCTCACACTCCGGATGCGCTGGAAAAAGCCTTGCAGGCTGCGCGCCTGCACTGTGCGGGTAAGCTGTGGTGCGTCTTCGGCTGTGGCGGCGATCGCGATAAAGGCAAGCGCCCACTGATGGGGGCGATTGCTGAAGAGTTTGCCGACGTGGCGGTGGTAACGGATGACAACCCGCGTACTGAAGAGCCGCGTGCCATCATCAACGATATTCTGGCGGGGATGTTAGACGCCGGACATGCCAAAGTGATGGAAGGGCGCGCAGAAGCGGTAACGTGCGCCGTTATGCAGGCGAAAGAAAATGATGTCGTGTTGGTCGCGGGTAAAGGCCATGAAGATTACCAGATTGTCGGTAATCAGCGTCTGGACTACTCCGATCGCGTCACGGTGGCGCGTTTGCTGGGGGTAATCGCATGATTAGTGTAACCCTTAGCCAACTGGCGAATATTCTCAACGGCGAACTGAAAGGGGCTGATATCACCCTTGACGCCGTAACCACCGATACCCGTAAATTGACGCCTGGCTGTCTGTTCGTCGCCCTGAAAGGCGAACGTTTCGATGCCCATGATTTTGCCGACCAGGCGAAAGCTGGAGGGGCGGGCGCGCTGCTGGTTAGCCGTCCGCTGGATATCGACCTGCCACAGTTAATCGTTAACGATACGCGTCTGGCATTTGGTGAACTGGCAGCATGGGTTCGTCAGCAAGTTCCTGCTCGTGTGGTTGCCCTGACCGGTTCCTCCGGTAAAACCTCCGTGAAAGAGATGACCGCGGCGATTTTAAGTCAGTGTGGCAACACGCTTTATACGGCTGGCAATCTCAACAACGACATCGGCGTGCCAATGACGCTGCTGCGTTTAACGCCGGAATACGATTACGCGGTCATTGAGCTTGGCGCTAACCATCAGGGCGAAATTGCCTGGACTGTTAGCCTGACCCGTCCGGAAGCCGCACTGGTCAACAATCTGGCGGCTGCGCATCTGGAAGGTTTCGGCTCGCTTGCGGGTGTCGCGAAAGCGAAAGGCGAAATCTTTACCGGCCTGCCAGAAAACGGTATCGCTATCATGAATGCCGATAACAACGACTGGCTGAACTGGCAGAGTGTGATTGGCTCACGCAAAGTGTGGCGTTTTTCGCCAAATGCCGCCAACAGCGATTTTACCGCTACCAATATCCATGTGACTTCACATGGTACTGAATTTACGCTGCAAACCCCAACAGGTAGCGTCGATGTTCTGCTGCCGCTGCCGGGGCGTCACAATATCGCAAATGCGTTGGCTGCCGCGGCGCTCTCCATGTCCGTGGGTGCAACGCTTGATGCCATCAAAACGGGACTGGCAAATCTGCAAGCTGTTCCTGGTCGTCTGTTCCCCATTCAACTGGCGGAAAACCAGTTGCTGCTCGACGACTCCTACAACGCCAATGTTGGCTCAATGACCGCCGCAGTTCAGGTACTGGCTGAAATGCCGGGTTATCGCGTGCTGGTGGTTGGTGATATGGCCGAGCTGGGTGCTGAAAGTGATGCCTGTCATGTCCAGGTGGGGGAAGCGGCGAAGGCGGCTGGTATTGACCGCGTGTTAAGCGTGGGCAAGCAAAGCCATGCTATCAGCACCGCCAGCGGTGCTGGCGAACATTTTGCTGATAAATCCGCGTTGATTACGCGTCTTAAATCACTGATTGCAGAGCAACAGGTGATTACGATTTTAGTTAAGGGTTCACGTAGTGCTGCCATGGAAGAGGTAGTACGCGCTTTACAGGAGAATGGGACATGTTAGTTTGGCTGGCCGAACATTTGGTCAAATATTATTCCGGCTTTAACGTCTTTTCCTATCTGACGTTTCGCGCCATCGTCAGCCTGCTGACTGCGCTGTTCATCTCATTGTGGATGGGCCCGCGCATGATTGCTCATTTGCAAAAACTCTCCTTCGGGCAGGTTGTTCGTAACGATGGCCCTGAATCACACTTCAGTAAGCGCGGCACGCCGACCATGGGTGGGATCATGATCCTGACTGCGATTGTCGTCTCCGTGATCTTGTGGGCTTATCCCTCCAACCCGTATGTCTGGTGCGTACTGGTGGTGCTGGTCGGTTACGGCATTATTGGTTTTGTTGATGACTATCGCAAAGTCGTGCGCAAAGACACCAAAGGTTTGATCGCGCGCTGGAAGTATTTCTGGATGTCGGTGATTGCGTTGGGCGTTGCTTTCGCTCTTTATCTTGCAGGAAAAGACACGCCAGCAACGCAACTGGTGGTGCCGTTCTTTAAAGATGTGATGCCGCAGTTAGGCTTGTTTTATATCCTGCTGGCGTATTTTGTGATTGTCGGTACGGGCAACGCGGTAAACCTGACCGATGGCCTCGACGGTCTGGCCATTATGCCGACCGTCTTTGTCGCAGGTGGTTTTGCACTGGTGGCCTGGGCTACCGGCAACATGAACTTTGCCAGCTACTTACATATACCGTATCTGCGACACGCCGGGGAGCTGGTTATCGTCTGCACCGCGATAGTCGGGGCAGGGCTGGGCTTCCTGTGGTTTAACACCTATCCCGCGCAGGTCTTTATGGGCGACGTTGGTTCGCTGGCGTTAGGTGGCGCGTTGGGCATTATCGCTGTGCTGCTGCGTCAGGAATTCCTGCTGGTGATTATGGGGGGCGTGTTTGTTGTCGAAACCCTGTCGGTTATTTTGCAGGTCGGCTCCTTTAAACTGCGCGGGCAACGTATTTTCCGCATGGCGCCGATCCATCACCACTATGAACTTAAAGGCTGGCCGGAACCGCGTGTCATCGTGCGTTTCTGGATTATTTCGCTGATGCTGGTCCTGATTGGTCTGGCAACGCTGAAGGTGCGTTAATCATGGCTGATTACCTGGGTAAAAATGTCGTCATTATCGGCCTGGGCCTCACCGGGCTTTCCTGCGTAGACTTTTTCCTTGCTCGCGGCGTGACGCCGCGCGTTATGGATACGCGTATGACACCGCCTGGCCTGGATAAATTACCCGAAACGGTAGAACGTCATACTGGCGGTCTTAATGATGAATGGCTGATGGCGGCAGATCTTATTGTCGCCAGCCCCGGCATTGCGCTGGCGCATCCATCCTTAAGCGCCGCTGCCGATGCCGGAATCGAAATCGTTGGTGATATCGAACTGTTCTGCCGCGAAGCGCAAGCGCCGATTGTGGCGATCACGGGTTCTAACGGCAAAAGTACGGTCACCACCTTAGTGGGCGAAATGGCGAAAGCAGCAGGTGTTAACGTTGGCGTAGGTGGCAACATTGGTCTGCCAGCGTTGATGTTACTTGATGATGAGTGCGAACTGTACGTGTTGGAACTGTCGAGCTTCCAACTGGAAACAACCTCCAGTTTACAGGCGGTGGCAGCGACCATTCTGAACGTAACTGAAGATCATATGGATCGTTATCCGTTTGGTTTGCAACAGTATCGTGCGGCAAAACTGCGCATTTACGAAAATGCGAAAGTTTGCGTGGTTAATGCCGATGATGCCTTAACGATGCCGATCCGCGGTGCGGATGAACGTTGCGTCAGCTTTGGCGTCAACATGGGTGACTATCACCTGAATCATCAGCAGGGCGAAACCTGGCTGCGGGTGAAAGGTGAGAAAGTGTTGAACGTGAAAGAGATGAAGCTTTCAGGGCAACATAACTACACCAATGCGCTGGCGGCACTGGCGCTGGCGGATGCCGCAGGGTTACCGCGAGCCAGCAGCCTGACAGCGCTAACGACTTTTACCGGTCTGCCGCATCGCTTTGAAGTGGTGCTTGAGCACAATGGCGTACGCTGGATTAACGACTCGAAAGCTACCAACGTCGGCAGTACGGAAGCCGCGCTAAACGGCTTGCATGTTGACGGTACGCTGCACTTGTTGTTAGGCGGCGATGGCAAATCGGCGGATTTTAGTCCGCTGGCGCGCTATCTGAATGGCGATAACGTTCGTCTGTATTGCTTCGGTCGCGACGGTGCGCAGTTAGCGGCTTTACGCCCGGAAGTGGCTGAACAAACCGAAACCATGGAGCAGGCGATGCGTCTATTGGCTCCGCGCGTGCGACCGGGAGATATGGTTCTGCTCTCTCCGGCCTGTGCCAGCCTCGATCAGTTCAAGAACTTTGAACAACGGGGCAATGAATTTGCTCGTCTGGCGAAGGAGTTTGGTTGATGCGTTTATCTTTCCCTCGCCTGAAAATGCCGCGTCTGCCGGGATTCAGTATCCTGGTCTGGATCTCCACGGCGCTGAAGGGCTGGGTGATGGGCTCGCGGGAAAAAGATACCGACAGCCTGATCATGTACGATCGTACCTTGCTGTGGCTGACCTTCGGCCTCGCGGCGATTGGCTTTATCATGGTGACCTCGGCGTCAATGCCCATCGGGCAACGCTTAACCAACGATCCGTTCTTCTTCGCGAAGCGTGATGGTGTTTACCTGATCCTGGCGTTCATTCTGGCGATCATTACGCTGCGCCTGCCGATGGAGTTCTGGCAGCGCTACAGCGCCACAATGCTGCTCGGGTCAATCATCTTGCTGATGATCGTGCTGGTGGTGGGTAGCTCAGTTAAAGGGGCATCGCGTTGGATCGATCTCGGCCTGCTGCGTATTCAGCCTGCGGAACTGACTAAGCTGTCGCTGTTTTGCTATATCGCCAACTATCTGGTGCGCAAAGGTGACGAAGTGCGTAATAACTTGCGCGGCTTCCTGAAACCGATGGGGGTGATTCTGGTACTGGCAGTGTTGCTGCTGGCGCAGCCTGACCTCGGTACGGTGGTGGTGTTGTTTGTGACCACGCTGGCGATGCTGTTCCTGGCGGGGGCGAAATTATGGCAATTCATTGCCATTATCGGCATGGGGATTTCAGCGGTTGTGTTGCTGATCCTCGCTGAACCATACCGTATTCGCCGCGTTACCGCGTTCTGGAACCCGTGGGAAGACCCGTTCGGCAGCGGCTATCAGTTGACGCAATCATTGATGGCGTTTGGTCGTGGCGAATTGTGGGGGCAAGGTTTAGGTAACTCGGTACAAAAACTGGAGTATCTGCCGGAAGCGCATACTGACTTTATTTTCGCCATTATCGGAGAAGAACTGGGGTATATCGGTGTGGTGCTGGCGCTTTTAATGGTATTCTTCGTCGCTTTTCGTGCGATGTCGATTGGCCGTAAAGCGTTAGAAATTGACCACCGCTTTTCTGGTTTTCTCGCCTGTTCAATTGGCATCTGGTTTAGTTTCCAGGCGCTGGTTAACGTAGGCGCGGCGGCGGGGATGCTACCGACCAAAGGTTTGACATTGCCGCTGATCAGTTACGGTGGTTCGAGCTTACTGATTATGTCGACAGCCATCATGATGCTGTTGCGTATTGATTATGAAACGCGTCTGGAGAAAGCGCAGGCGTTTGCACGAGGTTCACGATGAGTGGTCAAGGGAAGCGATTAATGGTGATGGCTGGCGGTACTGGCGGACATGTGTTCCCCGGGCTGGCGGTTGCGCACCATTTAATGACCCAGGGGTGGCAAGTTCGCTGGCTGGGTACTGCCGATCGTATGGAAGCGGACTTAGTGCCGAAGCACGGTATTGAGATCGACTTTATTCGTATCTCCGGCCTGCGTGGTAAGGGGATCAAAGCATTACTCGTGGCTCCGCTGCGTATCTTTAACGCCTGGCGGCAGGCGCGGGCAATTATGAAAGCTTACAAGCCTGATGTGGTGCTCGGGATGGGCGGCTACGTTTCCGGGCCAGGTGGTCTGGCAGCATGGTCGTTAGGCATTCCGGTTGTACTTCACGAACAAAACGGCATTGCAGGCTTGACCAATAAATGGCTGGCGAAAATTGCCACCAAAGTGATGCAGGCGTTTCCAGGCGCTTTCCCCAATGCGGAAGTGGTTGGTAACCCGGTGCGTACCGATGTGCTGGCGCTGCCGTTACCGCAGCAACGTTTGGCCGGGCGTGAAGGCCCGATTCGTGTGTTGGTGGTGGGTGGTTCGCAGGGCGCGCGTATTCTTAACCAGACAATGCCTCAGGTCGCAGCAAAGCTGGGCGATACGGTAACTATCTGGCATCAGAGTGGCAAAGGTTCGCAACAATCTGTTGAACAGGCTTATGCCGAAGCGGGGCAACCGCAGCATAAAGTGACAGAATTTATTGATGATATGGCGGCGGCCTATGCATGGGCGGATGTCGTTGTTTGCCGCTCCGGCGCGTTGACGGTGAGTGAAATCGCCGCGGCGGGGCTACCGGCATTGTTTGTGCCGTTTCAGCATAAAGACCGCCAGCAATACTGGAATGCGCTGCCGCTGGAAAAAGCGGGCGCAGCCAAAATTATCGAGCAACCGCAACTTACTGTGGACGCTGTCGCCAACACCCTGGCCGGGTGGTCGCGAGAAACCTTATTAACCATGGCAGAACGCGCCCGTGCTGCATCCATTCCGGATGCCACCGAGCGAGTGGCAAATGAAGTGAGCCGGGCTGCCCGGGCGTAATTGTGGCGATGCCTTTTGCATCGCATGAATTTGAGAAGTTAATGGCGTAAAGAATGAATACACAACAATTGGCAAAACTGCGTTCCATCGTGCCCGAAATGCGTCGCGTTCGGCACATACACTTTGTCGGCATCGGTGGTGCCGGTATGGGCGGTATTGCCGAAGTTCTGGCCAATGAAGGGTATCAGATCAGTGGTTCCGATTTAGCGCCAAATCCGGTCACGCAGCAGTTAATGAATCTGGGGGCGACGATTTACTTCAACCATCGCCCGGAAAACGTGCGTGACGCCAGCGTGGTCGTTGTTTCCAGCGCGATTTCTGCTGACAATCCAGAGATTGTTGCTGCCCATGAAGCGCGTATTCCGGTTATTCGTCGTGCGGAAATGCTGGCTGAGTTAATGCGTTTTCGTCATGGCATCGCCATTGCCGGGACACACGGTAAAACCACCACCACCGCGATGGTTTCCAGCATCTACGCAGAAGCGGGCCTCGACCCGACCTTCGTTAACGGTGGGCTGGTAAAAGCGGCGGGTGTTCATGCGCGTTTAGGTCACGGGCGTTACCTGATTGCCGAAGCGGATGAGAGCGACGCATCGTTCCTGCATCTGCAACCGATGGTGGCGATTGTCACCAATATCGAAGCCGATCACATGGATACCTACCAGGGTGACTTCGAGAATTTAAAACAGACTTTTATTAATTTTCTGCACAACCTGCCGTTTTACGGACGTGCGGTGATGTGTGTTGACGACCCGGTGATCCGTGAGTTGTTACCGCGCGTTGGCCGTCAGATTACCACTTATGGTTTCAGTGAAGATGCTGACGTTCGTGTGGAAGATTATCAGCAGATTGGCCCGCAGGGGCACTTTACGTTGCTGCGCCAGGACAAAGAGCCGATGCGCGTTACTCTGAATGCGCCAGGCCGTCATAATGCGCTGAACGCTGCCGCTGCGGTTGCGGTCGCCACGGAAGAGGGGATTGACGACGACGCTATTCTGCGTGCGCTGGAGAGCTTCCAGGGAACCGGTCGTCGCTTTGATTTCCTCGGTGAGTTTCCGCTGGAGCCGGTCAACGGTAAAAGCGGTACAGCAATGCTGGTCGATGACTACGGCCACCATCCGACAGAAGTGGATGCCACGATTAAAGCGGCGCGTGCTGGCTGGCCGGATAAAAACCTGGTGATGCTGTTTCAGCCGCACCGTTTCACCCGCACTCGTGATCTGTATGACGATTTTGCCAATGTCCTGACCCAGGTCGATACCTTATTGATGCTGGACGTTTATCCGGCTGGCGAAGCACCGATTCCGGGAGCGGACAGCCGTTCGTTGTGTCGTACAATTCGTGGACGTGGGAAAATTGATCCCATTCTGGTGCCTGATCCGGCGCAGGTAGCCGAGATGTTAGCACCGGTATTAACTGGTAACGACCTGATTCTTGTGCAGGGGGCGGGTAATATCGGAAAAATTGCTCGTTCTTTAGCTGAAATCAAACTGAAGCCGCAAACTCCGGAGGAAGAGCAACATGACTGATAAAATCGCGGTCCTGTTGGGCGGGAACTCCGCAGAGAGAGAAGTTTCTTTGAATTCTGGTGCTGCAGTGTTAGCCGGGCTGCGTGAAGGCAGTATCAACGCGCATCCTGTCGATCCGAAAGAAGTCGACGTGACGCAACTGAAGGCGATGGGCTTTCAGAAAGTATTTATCGCTCTGCACGGGCGCGGCGGTGAAGACGGCACATTGCAGGGCATGCTCGAGCTGATGGGGCTACCTTATACCGGCAGCGGGGTGATGGCATCTGCGCTTTCAATGGATAAACTACGCAGCAAATTGCTGTGGCAGGGAGCAGGTTTACCGGTAGCGCCGTGGGTGGCATTAACCCGCGCAGAATTTGAAAAAGGCCTTAGTGATAAGCAGTTAGCAGAAATTTCTGCCTTAGGTTTGCCGCTTATTGTCAAGCCGAGTCGCGAAGGTTCCAGCGTTGGAATGTCAAAAGTAGTAGCAGAAAATGCTCTACAAGATGCATTAAGATTGGCATTTCAGCACGATGAAGAAGTATTGATTGAAAAATGGCTAAGTGGGCCGGAGTTCACGGTTGCGATACTCGGTGAAGAAATTTTACCGTCAATACGTATTCAACCCGCCGGAACCTTCTATGATTATGAGGCAAAGTATCTCTCTGATGAGACACAGTATTTCTGCCCCGCAGGTCTGGAAGCGTCACAAGAGGCCAATTTGCAGGCATTAGTGCTGAAAGCATGGACGACTTTAGGCTGCAAAGGATGGGGGCGTATTGACGTCATGCTGGACAGTGATGGACAGTTTTATCTGCTGGAAGCCAATACCTCACCGGGTATGACCAGCCATAGTCTGGTGCCGATGGCGGCGCGTCAGGCGGGGTTAAGCTTCTCGCAGTTGGTAGTACGAATTCTGGAACTGGCGGACTAATATGTCGCAGGCTGCTCTGAACACGCGAAACAGCGAGGAAGAGATTTCTTCTCGCCGCAATAATGGAACACGTCTGGCGGGGATCCTTTTCCTGCTGACGGTTTTAACGACAGTGTTGGTGAGCGGCTGGGTCGTGTTGGGCTGGATGGAAGATGCGCAACGCCTGCCGCTCTCAAAGCTGGTGTTGACCGGTGAACGGCATTACACGCGTAATGACGATATCCGGCAGTCGATCCTGGCGTTGGGTGAGCCGGGTACTTTTATGACCCAGGATGTCAATATCATCCAGACGCAAATAGAACAACGCCTGCCGTGGATTAAGCAGGTGAGCGTCAGAAAGCAGTGGCCTGATGAATTGAAGATTCATCTGGTTGAATATGTGCCGATTGCGCGGTGGAATGATCAACATATGGTAGACGCCGAAGGAAATACCTTCAGCGTGCCACCAGATCGCACCAGCAAGCAGGTGCTCCCGATGTTGTATGGCCCGGAAGGCAGCGCAAATGAAGTGTTGCAGGGCTATCGCGAAATGGGGCAGATGCTGGCAAAGGACAGATTTACTCTGAAGGAAGCGGCGATGACCGCGCGGCGTTCCTGGCAGTTGACGCTGAATAACGATATTAAGCTCAACCTTGGCCGGGGCGATACGATGAAACGTTTGGCTCGCTTTGTAGAACTTTATCCGGTTTTACAGCAGCAGGCGCAAACCGATGGCAAACGGATTAGCTACGTTGATTTGCGTTATGACTCTGGTGCGGCAGTAGGCTGGGCGCCCTTGCCGCCAGAGGAATCTACTCAGCAACAAAATCAGGCACAGGCAGAACAACAATGATCAAGGCGACGGACAGAAAACTGGTAGTAGGACTGGAGATTGGTACCGCGAAGGTTGCCGCTTTAGTAGGGGAAGTTCTGCCCGACGGTATGGTCAATATCATTGGTGTGGGCAGTTGCCCGTCACGTGGTATGGATAAAGGCGGGGTTAACGACCTCGAATCCGTGGTCAAATGCGTACAACGCGCTATTGACCAGGCAGAATTGATGGCAGATTGTCAGATCTCTTCAGTATATCTGGCGCTTTCTGGTAAGCACATCAGTTGTCAGAATGAAATAGGTATGGTGCCCATTTCTGAAGAAGAAGTGACGCAAGAAGATGTGGAAAACGTCGTCCATACCGCGAAATCGGTGCGCGTGCGTGATGAACATCGTGTGTTGCACGTGATCCCGCAAGAGTACGCGATTGACTATCAGGAAGGGATCAAGAACCCGGTGGGGCTTTCCGGCGTGCGAATGCAGGCAAAAGTGCACCTGATCACATGTCACAATGATATGGCGAAAAACATTGTTAAAGCGGTTGAACGTTGTGGCCTGAAAGTTGACCAACTGATATTTGCCGGACTGGCATCAAGTTATTCGGTATTGACGGAAGACGAACGTGAATTGGGAGTCTGCGTCGTCGATATCGGTGGTGGTACAATGGATATCGCCGTTTATACCGGTGGGGCATTGCGCCACACCAAGGTAATTCCTTATGCTGGCAATGTGGTGACCAGTGATATCGCCTATGCCTTTGGCACGCCGCCAAGCGACGCCGAAGCGATTAAAGTTCGCCATGGCTGCGCGTTAGGCTCCATCGTTGGTAAAGATGAGAGTGTGGAAGTGCCGAGCGTAGGTGGGCGACCACCGCGTAGTCTGCAACGTCAGACGCTGGCGGAGGTGATTGAGCCACGGTATACCGAGCTGCTCAATCTGGTCAACGAAGAGATATTGCAGTTGCAGGAAAAGCTTCGCCAACAAGGTGTGAAACATCACCTGGCGGCGGGCATCGTATTAACCGGTGGCGCGGCGCAGATCGAAGGTCTTGCCGCCTGCGCTCAGCGAGTGTTTCATACGCAGGTGCGTATTGGCGCGCCGCTGAATATCACTGGTTTAACTGATTATGCTCAGGAGCCGTATTACTCGACGGCTGTGGGATTGCTTCACTACGGGAAAGAGTCACATCTTAACGGTGAAGCGGAAGTAGAAAAACGTGTTACAGCATCAGTTGGCTCGTGGATCAAGCGACTCAATAGTTGGCTGCGAAAAGAGTTTTAATTTTTATGAGGTCGACGGTGATTACGGCCTCAGGCGACAGGCACATATCGGAGAGAAACTATGTTTGAACCAATGGAACTTACCAACGACGCGGTGATTAAAGTCATCGGCGTCGGCGGCGGCGGCGGTAATGCTGTTGAGCACATGGTGCGTGAGCGCATTGAAGGTGTTGAATTCTTCGCGGTAAATACCGATGCACAGGCGCTGCGTAAAACAGCGGTTGGGCAGACGATTCAGATCGGTAGTGGTATAACCAAAGGACTGGGAGCTGGCGCTAATCCAGAAGTTGGCCGTAATGCGGCTGATGAGGATCGCGATGCACTGCGTGCGGCGCTGGAAGGTGCAGACATGGTATTTATTGCAGCAGGTATGGGGGGCGGTACTGGTACAGGTGCTGCGCCGGTCGTTGCTGAAGTTGCAAAAGATTTGGGGATCCTGACCGTTGCTGTCGTGACTAAGCCTTTCAACTTTGAAGGCAAGAAGCGTATGGCCTTCGCGGAGCAGGGGATCACTGAATTGTCCAAGCATGTGGACTCACTGATTACCATCCCGAACGATAAACTGCTGAAGGTGCTCGGTCGCGGTATTTCCCTGCTTGATGCGTTTGGCGCAGCGAATGATGTGCTGAAAGGTGCTGTTCAGGGTATCGCTGAACTGATTACTCGTCCGGGTCTGATGAACGTCGACTTTGCAGACGTTCGTACCGTGATGTCTGAAATGGGCTACGCGATGATGGGTTCTGGTGTGGCAAGCGGCGAAGACCGTGCGGAAGAAGCGGCTGAAATGGCTATCTCTTCTCCGCTGCTGGAAGACATCGACCTGTCTGGCGCGCGCGGCGTGCTGGTTAACATCACGGCGGGCTTCGACCTGCGTCTGGATGAATTCGAAACCGTAGGTAACACCATCCGTGCATTTGCTTCGGATAACGCGACTGTGGTTATCGGTACATCTCTTGACCCGGATATGAACGATGAACTGCGTGTAACCGTGGTTGCAACAGGCATCGGCATGGACAAACGTCCTGAAATCACTCTCGTGACCAATAAACAAGTTCAGCAGCCGGTGATGGATCGTTACCAACAGCACGGTATGGCACCGCTGACTCAGGAACAGAAACCGGTCGCTAAAGTGGTGAACGACAATACGCCGCAAACCGCGAAAGAACCTGATTATCTGGATATCCCTGCATTCTTGCGTAAGCAAGCTGACTAAGAATAAGCTGGAATTTGGGTTACGAGGCTCTTTGTGCTAAACTGGCCTGCCGAATGTATAGTACACTTCGGTTGGATAGATAATTTGGCGAGATAATACGATGATCAAACAAAGGACACTTAAACGTATCGTTCAGGCGACGGGTGTCGGTTTACATACCGGCAAGAAAGTCACCCTGACGTTACGCCCTGCGCCGGCCAACACCGGGGTCATCTATCGTCGCACCGACTTGAATCCACCGGTAGATTTCCCGGCCGATGCCAAATCTGTGCGTGATACCATGCTCTGTACGTGTCTGGTCAACGAGCATGATGTACGGATTTCAACCGTTGAGCACTTGAACGCTGCGCTCGCGGGCTTAGGCATCGATAACATCGTTATCGAAGTTAACGCACCGGAAATCCCGATTATGGACGGCAGCGCTGCTCCGTTTGTTTACCTGCTGCTTGATGCTGGTATCGACGAACTCAACTGCGCCAAGAAATTTGTTCGCATCAAAGAGACTGTTCGTGTCGAAGATGGCGATAAGTGGGCTGAATTTAAGCCATATAATGGTTTTTCGCTGGATTTCACCATCGATTTCAACCATCCGGCTATCGATTCCAGCAATCAACGCTATGCGATGAACTTCTCTGCTGATGCGTTTATGCGTCAGATCAGCCGTGCGCGTACATTCGGTTTCATGCGCGATATTGAATATCTGCAGTCTCGTGGTTTGTGCCTGGGCGGCAGCTTCGATTGTGCCATCGTTGTTGACGATTATCGCGTACTGAACGAAGACGGTTTGCGTTTTGAAGACGAATTTGTGCGTCACAAAATGCTTGACGCGATCGGTGACTTGTTCATGTGTGGTCACAATATTATTGGTGCATTTACCGCCTATAAATCCGGTCATGCACTGAATAACAAACTGTTGCAGGCTGTCCTGGCAAAACAGGAAGCTTGGGAATATGTGACCTTCCAGGACGACGCAGAACTGCCGTTGGCCTTCAAAGCGCCTTCGACGGTACTGGCATAACGACATTTATACTGTCGTATAAAATTCGACTGGCAAATCTGGCACTCTCTCCGGCCAGGTGAACCAGTCGTTTTTTTTGAGTTGTTATCAGGGCCGTAAGAAACGGTGCGAACGCTGTTTTCTTAAGCACTTTTACGCACAACTTATCTTCATTCCTGCTGTGGACTTCGGCCTTTAATGATAAGATTTGTGCGCTAAAAACGTTTGAATACGATTGGGATGGCAATAACGTGAGTGGAATACTGACGCGCTGGCGACAGTTTGGTAAACGCTACTTCTGGCCGCATCTCTTATTAGGGATGGTCGCGGCGAGTTTAGGTTTGCCTGCGCTCAGCAACGCCGCCGAACCAAATGCGCCCGCAAAAGCGACAACCCGCAACCACGAGCCTTCCGCCAAAGTTAACTTTAGTCAGTTGGCCTTGTTGGAAGCGAATACGCGCCGCCCAAACTCGAACTATTCCGTTGATTACTGGCATCAACACGCAATTCGCACGGTAATCCGTCATCTTTCCTTCGCAATGGCACCGCAAACGCTGCCCGTTGCTGAAGAGTCTTTACCGTTTCAGGCGCAACATCTTGCTTTACTGGATACGCTCAGCGCGCTGCTGACCCAGGAAGGCACGCCGCCTGAAAATGGTTATCGCATTGATTATGCGCATTTTACTCCGCAAGCAGCATTCAGCACGCCCGTCTGGATCAGCCAGGCGCAAGGTATCCGTGCTGGCCCTCAACGCCTTAGCTAATAACGACAAAACCTTTATTTCATTTTATTAACTCCGCACTGCGGGGCGTTTGAGATTTTATTATGCTAATCAAATTATTAACAAAAGTTTTCGGTAGCCGTAACGACCGCACCCTGCGCCGGATGCGCAAAGTCGTCAACCTCATCAATGCCATGGAACCGGAGATGGAAAAACTCTCCGACGAAGAACTGAAGGGAAAAACTGCAGAGTTTCGCGCACGTCTGGAAAAAGGCGAAGTGCTGGAAAACCTGATCCCGGAAGCCTTTGCCGTTGTGCGTGAAGCAAGTAAGCGTGTCTTTGGGATGCGTCACTTCGACGTTCAGTTGCTCGGCGGCATGGTTCTTAATGAACGCTGTATCGCGGAAATGCGTACTGGTGAAGGTAAAACACTGACCGCAACGCTGCCTGCTTACCTGAACGCATTAACCGGTAAGGGCGTGCACGTTGTTACCGTCAACGATTACCTGGCGCAGCGTGACGCCGAAAACAACCGTCCGCTGTTTGAATTCCTCGGTATGACCGTCGGCATCAACCTACCGGGCATGCCTGCGCCAGCGAAACGTGAAGCCTATGCGGCCGACATTACTTACGGTACTAACAACGAGTACGGTTTCGACTACCTGCGCGACAACATGGCGTTCAGCCCAGAAGAGCGTGTACAGCGTAAACTGCACTATGCGCTGGTGGACGAAGTGGACTCCATCCTGATCGATGAAGCGCGTACACCGCTGATCATTTCTGGTCCGGCAGAAGACAGTTCGGAAATGTATAAGCGCGTCAACAAAATCATTCCACACCTGATCCGCCAGGAAAAAGAAGACTCTGAAACCTTCCAGGGCGAAGGTCACTTCTCGGTTGATGAAAAATCTCGTCAGGTGAATCTGACCGAACGTGGTTTGGTGCTGATTGAAGAGCTGTTGGTGAAAGAAGGGATCATGGCCGAAGGCGAGTCGTTGTATTCTCCGGCTAATATCATGCTGATGCACCACGTAACGGCGGCGCTGCGTGCCCACGCGCTATTTACCCGCGACGTCGATTACATCGTTAAAGATGGTGAAGTTATCATCGTTGACGAACATACCGGTCGTACCATGCAAGGGCGTCGCTGGTCCGATGGCCTGCACCAGGCTGTGGAAGCGAAAGAAGGTGTGCAGATCCAGAACGAAAACCAGACGCTGGCTTCTATCACCTTCCAGAACTACTTCCGTTTGTATGAAAAACTGGCGGGGATGACCGGTACGGCTGATACCGAAGCATTCGAATTTAGCTCAATCTACAAGCTGGATACCGTCGTCGTTCCGACTAACCGTCCGATGATTCGTAAAGATCTGCCGGATCTGGTCTACATGACCGAAGCGGAAAAAATCCAGGCGATCATTGAAGATATCAAAGAGCGTACCGCGAAAGGCCAGCCGGTGCTGGTTGGTACTATCTCCATCGAAAAATCAGAACTGGTATCAAACGAGCTGACCAAAGCGGGTATCAAGCATAACGTTCTGAACGCCAAATTCCACGCCAACGAAGCTGCGATTGTTGCCCAGGCGGGTTATCCGGCGGCTGTGACTATTGCGACCAACATGGCGGGTCGTGGTACTGACATTGTGCTCGGCGGTAGCTGGCAGGCAGAAGTTGCCGCGCTGGAAAACCCGACCGCAGAGCAAATTGAAAAAATTAAAGCTGACTGGCAGGTACGCCACGACGCGGTTCTGGCAGCAGGTGGTTTGCATATCATCGGTACAGAACGTCACGAATCTCGTCGTATCGATAACCAGTTGCGTGGCCGTTCGGGTCGCCAGGGCGATGCCGGTTCTTCCCGTTTCTACCTGTCGATGGAAGATGCGCTGATGCGTATTTTTGCCTCCGACCGTGTTTCCGGCATGATGCGTAAACTGGGTATGAAACCTGGTGAAGCGATTGAACACCCTTGGGTAACCAAAGCAATTGCCAACGCCCAGCGTAAAGTTGAAAGCCGTAACTTCGACATTCGTAAACAGTTGCTGGAATACGATGACGTAGCTAACGATCAGCGTCGCGCCATTTACTCCCAGCGTAACGAACTGCTGGATGTCAGCGATGTGAGCGAAACCATCAACAGCATTCGTGAAGATGTGTTCAAAGCGACCATCGATGCCTACATTCCGCCACAATCACTGGAAGAAATGTGGGACATTCCTGGGCTGCAAGAGCGTCTGAAAAACGATTTCGATCTCGATATGCCGATTGCCGAGTGGCTGGACAAAGAGCCAGAGCTGCATGAAGAGACGCTGCGTGAGCGTATTCTGGCGCAGTCCATCGAAGTGTATCAGCGTAAAGAAGAAGTGGTTGGCGCCGAGATGATGCGTCACTTCGAGAAAGGTGTGATGTTGCAAACGCTGGACTCCCTGTGGAAAGAGCACCTGGCGGCGATGGATTACCTGCGTCAGGGGATCCACCTGCGTGGTTACGCGCAGAAAGATCCGAAGCAGGAATACAAACGTGAATCCTTCGCAATGTTTGCGGCGATGCTGGAATCATTGAAATATGAAGTGGTTAGCACGCTGAGCAAAGTTCAGGTTCGTATGCCGGAAGAAGTTGAAGAGCTGGAGCAACAGCGTCGTATGGAAGCCGAGCGTTTAGCGCAAATGCAGCAGCTTAGCCATCAGGATGACGACTCTGCAGCCGCAGCGGCGCTGGCTGCACAAACCGGCGAGCGTAAAGTTGGGCGTAACGATCCTTGCCCGTGCGGTTCCGGTAAAAAATACAAGCAGTGCCATGGTCGCCTGCAATAAAAGCTAATCAATAAGACAAAAGGCGCAGAAATCTGCGCCTTTTTTATAGGTTTAAGACAATGAAAAAACTGCAAATTGCGGTAGGTATTATTCGCAACGAGAACCACGAAATCTTTATAACCCGCCGTGCCGCAGATGCGCACATGGCGAATAAGTTGGAGTTTCCTGGCGGTAAAATTGAAGCGCGTGAAACGCCAGAACAGGCGGTGGTGCGGGAGCTTCAGGAAGAAGTCGGGATTACGCCACAACGTTTTTCGCTGTTTGAAAAGCTGGAATATCAGTTCCCTGACAGGCATATCACACTGTGGTTCTGGCTGGTCGAAGGCTGGGAAGGGGAACCGTGGGGAAAAGAAGGGCAACCTGGTGAGTGGATGGCGCTGGCCAGCCTCAATGCAGAAGATTTTCCGCCAGCCAATGAACCGGTAATTGCGAAGCTTAAGCGCCTGTAGGTCAAATAAGGCGTTCACGCCGCATCCGACATTTGCCCTGATGCCTGATGCGACGCAGGCGCGTCTTATCAGGCCTGCAGGATTTTGTAATCCGTTGATATGCAAGATCTTGCAGGTCGGATAAGGCGTTTACACCGCATCCGACAATGCCTCACCTCTTACACCCAATTACTTCAGCTCTTCGCTCCAGTCATCGCTTTCGGACAGATCGCCGCTGCTGGGGATGCGTTTTTCTTCAGCAGCCCATTCTCCGAGGTCGATCAACTGACAACGTTTGCAACAAAATGGCCGAAACGGGCTGATTTCACCCCATACCACCGTTTTCCCGCAAGTTGGGCAGTTCACCGTAATAGTTTCTGACATCGTAACTCCTTAGCAGCACGCCAGTTCAAAATCCAGGCGCTCTGGCACCAGACCATTTTCACTGTCCAGCGGCATAAAACGAATCGCAAAACGACTCTTATGACCGGAAATTTGCGGATAAAGCTGTGAATCAAGGGCCAGATTCAGCCGTAGAAGATCAGCGTCTTCGCCATTATCCTGATAGAAACCGTTCAGACTGGTTTGTTTGCGAAACGGTGCCGACTGGCGAATTAAATCTAACACCATGGTAAGTGCCTGGGTGAGCGGATTCAGGCTGGCAATCCAGGTTTCTACCTGGCTGTCGCGCTGCGCCTGGGGTAAATGCAGCCAGATATGCAAAGTTGGCAAATCAAAGCTACAACAACCGCCGGGTATGCTCAGACGCTGGCGCACTAAAGCAATCAGACGATCTTCACGCAGAAATTGCCCGATACGCGGTGCGGAAATCAGCACGCTGCCCGCCGCTTTTAACTGCTGAATTAATGCTTCAATACGGCTCTGGTCCACGCCTGGCACGTCAATCCAGGTCTGGAGTTTACGCTGCTGGCGGTCAAGCTCTTTCAACAATTCGGTGCGTACTTCCCCACGCTCGAAAACATCCAGCAAGTCACTGACATTACGGAAGAAATGCAGAGCGCCAGCGTAGTCAACGATGGGTAAATTTACAGTGAGTTGCTGAATCAAAAACTCAATGCGTAGCCATGTACGCATTTTTTCATTTAGTGGATGTTCAAAAAGGACCTGGGTCTGCATTAAGGTTTTTCCTGTGAGACAAACTGCGACGCAAGCTGCAAGTAATTTGCGTGCAGGCGGGCAACATCCGATGCAATAGCATCCGGTGCGCCGTTATTATCAATGACGTCATCTGCCACGGCAAGGCGGGCTTCGCGCGTTGCCTGGGCAGCAAGAATTTGTTCGACATGTTCGCGAGTAACATCATCGCGCTGCATGGTGCGCTTAAGTTGCGTTTCTGGGCTGACATCCACCACCAGCACACGATTCGCTTTTTTATACAGCGAGTTTTCTACCAGCAATGGCACAACCCAAAGTACATAGGGGGAAGTTGCTTGCTGGATCTGATGTTGCGTCTCCTGCTGAATCAACGGATGTAGCAGGGCATTAAGCCAGTTTTTCTCTTCCGGGTTGGCGAAGATCCGCTCGCGTAAGGCCCGGCGCTGCAATGTTCCATCAGCAGCAATCATATCAGCGCCGAAATGTTCAGCAATGGCACGCAGTGCAGGTCTACCCGGTTCAACTACCTGACGCGCAATAATATCGGCATCAATGACGTTAATTCCGAGGTCAGCAAACGCATTTGCAACGGTACTCTTGCCACTGCCAATGCCACCCGTTAAGGCAACCGTATACCTCATATTTTATATTCCCGGGAATTCATCATGATTATCAAAACATTAAAAATGAGCACGCGAAAGCGGGATTAATGAAACGTTCGCCCATTATTTACCAGGTAAATTTATGGGATTGTAGCGTAAAAAAAGACAATTTCGCAGTCTTGCGCCACATAGATTAGTGCGTATGATAGCGTCACTGGAGTTGTGCTCTTACCCTTATAGCCATTAACCCCAGGAATCCGCACATGCGTATTGAAGAAGATCTGAAGTTAGGTTTTAAAGACGTTCTCATCCGTCCTAAACGCTCCACTCTTAAAAGCCGTTCCGATGTTGAACTGGAACGTCAATTCACCTTCAAACATTCAGGTCAGAGCTGGTCCGGCGTGCCGATTATCGCCGCAAATATGGATACCGTAGGCACTTTTACCATGGCTACGGCATTGGCTTCTTTCGATATTCTGACTGCTGTACATAAACATTACTCTGTTGACGAGTGGCAAGCGTTTATCAACAATTCTTCCGCTGATGTGCTGAAACATGTGATGGTTTCTACCGGCACGTCAGATGCGGATTTCGAAAAAACTAAACAGATTCTCGACCTGAACCCGGCATTAAACTTCGTTTGTATTGACGTGGCGAATGGTTATTCCGAGCACTTCGTACAGTTCGTTGCGAAAGCGCGTGAAGCGTGGCCGACCAAAACCATTTGTGCTGGCAACGTAGTGACAGGTGAAATGTGTGAGGAGCTTATCCTCTCCGGTGCCGATATCGTTAAAGTTGGCATTGGCCCAGGTTCTGTTTGTACGACTCGCGTCAAGACGGGCGTCGGTTACCCGCAGCTTTCTGCAGTAATCGAATGCGCTGATGCCGCGCACGGTCTGGGCGGGATGATCGTCAGCGATGGCGGTTGCACCACGCCGGGCGATGTAGCTAAAGCCTTTGGTGGCGGTGCTGATTTCGTGATGCTCGGCGGTATGCTGGCGGGTCACGAAGAGAGCGGCGGTCGTATCGTCGAAGAGAACGGCGAAAAATTTATGTTGTTCTACGGTATGAGCTCCGAGTCTGCGATGAAACGTCACGTTGGCGGCGTTGCAGAATATCGTGCAGCGGAAGGTAAAACCGTTAAGCTGCCGCTGCGTGGCCCAGTTGAAAACACCGCGCGTGATATTTTGGGTGGCCTGCGTTCAGCTTGTACATATGTTGGGGCTTCTCGCCTGAAAGAACTGACCAAGCGCACCACGTTTATCCGCGTACTGGAACAAGAAAACCGCATCTTCAATAACCTGTAATCTCCCAATGCTGGCGTGGATCACTGCGCCAGCGTTATCCCATCCCACTCATCGCGTCGCCCAGATGAAAAATTGGCAAATACATTGCCACCACCAGCGTGCCGATAATTCCTCCGGTAATGACCAGTAAGGCCGGTTCCAGTAAAGCAGCAAGATTATCTGCCAGCGCCAACGTGTTATCCCGATGATGGTGGGCGAGATTCTCCAGCATGAGATCCAGCGACCCGGAGGCTTCTCCCGTTCTCACTAACTGCAAACAGAGTGGGCTAAACTCACCGGCATTTTTTAACGCCAGCCAGATGGGCTGACCGTTGCTGATATCGTGCTGGATTTGTGTCAGAAGTAGTGCCCAGTACGGGCAGCCCATTGTCTCTTTGACGCTCTCTACCCCTTGCAAAAAAGTAATACCTGCACTTTGTGTCAGCGCCAGAATCGTAAAGATCTGCGTGAGCTTTTGTCCCCGCATTAGTGAACCCATAATTGGGATGCGTAACAGCGATTTCTGCCTCACGATAAGCCAGGTCGGGCGGCGCATCAGCAACTTATTGGCTATTGCCAGCAGTAAGCCGAACAACAGCAGCAGCCAGCCCCACTCACCGCTGAAATCTGCCAGCGTCATGATCCCCTGCGTAAGTGTCGGTAGCGGGGTGTTAAAGGTTTTATAGATAGCGGCAAACTCGGGTAGAACAAAATGCAGCATTGCTACAACTACCGTTATCGCCATCGCTAAAATGATAATGGGATAACGCAATGCTGATTTCACTTTGTCGGCTAACTGGCGCTGGGCTTTTTGCTGACGAGCCAGTTCAAAGCAGCATTCATCCAGCTTACCGGTCAGTTCGCCTGTGCGGATCATCGCCTGATAAAGCGGCGGAAAAACCTCTGACCAGGGCAATAAGGCATTGGAAAAGGCAATACCCTGTTCGAGATCGTGTGCCAGCGATTGCAATAACGCCTGCCATTGCCTGCTCGGATGTTGCTCCGCCAATAGGGCTAATCCTTCCGAAAGGGTTAGTCCGGCTTTGAGTAATGTTGCCAGTTGATGAATGACTTCCGCGCTTTTGTCTGCGTGCCACTGGGCTGAATTAATAGATATCCGCTTCAGGTGCAGTGGGGTAACGGCTTGTTGCTGTAGTGCGATAAGTAGCAAAGAACGGCTCTCTGCCCACAGTACTCCATCTTGCGCATTGCCGTCGCCGGTTATGCCATGCCAGCGCCAGAGTTGCTTACTCGCCATGTGGCATCCCCAATACGCGGATTAACTCTTCAAAGGTGGTTAAACCTTGTTCCACGGCCAGGCAGCCGTTTTCAAAAAGCGTGTGCATTCCAGTTTGTCGGGCGTGCGTTTCCAGCGATTCAACGTCGGTATTAGCGGAAATGAGCTGGCGTATGACAGGTGTTATGGGCAGAACTTCAAATAAGGCCGTGCGGCCATAAAAACCGTGGTAGCAATGTTTACAACCAGGTGCTTGCCAGCGGGGCAACGACGATGACCATAAATTGCCTGGAAGGCGGATTGCTTCCCCTTGCTGCAGGCGACAATGCGGGCAAAGTTTGCGAACCAGACGTTGGGCTACCACCAGCGTGAGTGCTGATGAGAGCATCCAGCGGGCAACACCCATTTGCTGTAAACGCACCAGTGTTTCGCAGGTAGAGTTGGTGTGTAGCGTGGACAACACCAGGTGACCCGTTTGTGCGGCTTTAATGGCAATTTCTGCCGTTTCACCATCACGGATCTCTCCGATCATGATGACATCGGGATCCTGACGTAATAACGCACGCAAAACCCCCTGAAAGGTAAGACCAGCACGCGGATGGATTTGCGTCTGGTTAAGCCCTGCGATGGGGATCTCCACCGGATCTTCGACGCTGCAAATATTAATATCGGCGGTATTCAGCGTTTGCAGAGCGCTATAAAGTGTGACCGTTTTACCGCTACCGGTAGGACCGGTAACCAACACCAGCCCTTGTGGTTGCTGTAGGGCATGAGCAAAGTCCGCCAGTTGTAACTGCTGCATTCCCAGCGTGTTGACATCCAGCGCCTGGTCCACCTGCTGTAACAGCCGCAATACCACTTTTTCACCGCCCCGACATGGCAAGGTAGCAATGCGAAATGAGACTGTGTTATCCGCCAGTTCGACAGTGAATTGCCCATCCTGCGGCAGGCGATGTTCCGCAATATCCAGGCTTCCCAGCACTTTTAATCTGGCGGTTAATGCTATTCCGGCATCCAGTGGAACATCTGGTAAAGGATGCAACACGCCGTCGATGCGTAAGCGGATGCGGTAGCTATTGTCCGCTGGTTCGATATGAATATCAGAAGCGCGTTGTTCGAGTGCAGATTGTAACGTTTGAGTCAGCAATTCTGTTTTGGGCTGATATTTTTCCGGGGCTGCTACGGGCAACCTATGTTGTGACCGGCTGGCGTGGCCTTCCATCTGCTGGCGCGTCCAGCAGGTGATCTCAATGCGTTTGGTAGTAGCGAAATGCAAAGCGTCAAGTAACTCATGTGAGGGCGCATCGACCACCGCAACATGAACCACCTCTTCGCTGGCATCCAGCAAGACGCCCTGGTAACGCAGGCACAGAGCGGTGAGCTGTGAAATATTCATTGCCGCTCCTTAGTTGGCGTCATCAAAGCGGAAGACATCTTCGCAGGCTTGCTGCAACGCGCTGTCACTTTGAATATTGCAGTTGCGCGTCCAGCCGGTGACGCCGTTGGCGTTATCCCAACCTGGTGTCATGATGACGCTTAACCCATTGAGGCTCTCTTGTCCTGTCAGCGACACCACACCTTTTGCCACACTCATAGCAGAGACATAGCGAGTGGTGGTGGGCGAGGGGATGCCGTTACTGCCGCCGTCGCAGGTATCTAATCCGCCATGCTCCAGTGCGCATAATTCTACGGCGGTGCGGTAAGGCACAAAGGTTTGCAGCATGTCGGTGAGCGCTGCTTTGCGCAGGTAGTTCTGATAAGCGGGAATACCAATGGCGCTTAAAATGGCAATAATGCCAATAACTACCATTAGTTCGATGAGTGTAAAGCCGCGTTGTTTGTCCATCTGTTTCGCTCCTTGATTTCGTTGGCGCTACTTTGGCAAACGCCATCGGCACAGGCGAGGGGCAAAAAACGAAACGGGAAGGCGGGTTCCGAGGTTTTTTATTATGTTGCAGTGAAAGACAAGATATTTGCGAGGCGTTACGAAGAAAGTTGGAGAAGGGAAGATTCATCCGCTCGCTACGGAGCGGATGAATCTGTCAGCAATTAGCGAAAACGCATTGAAAGGTCGAGTGCCTGTACGTGTTTGGTCAGTGCGCCGACAGAGATAAAGTCCACGCCTGTTTCGGCAAATTCGCGCAGAGTTTTGTCGGTGACGTTACCCGAAACTTCCAGCAGCGCCTTACCATTGGTACGTTTGACAGCTTCGCGCATTTGTTCTGTTTCGAAGTTATCCAGCATGATGATATCGGCACCTGCTTTCAGGGCTTCATCAAGTTCTTCCAGATCCTCGACTTCGACTTCTACTGGCGCATCCGGGTGCAGCCAGGACGCTTTTTCGACCGCCTGACGTACTGAGCCAGAGGCAATAATATGGTTTTCTTTAATCAGGAAGGCGTCAGAAAGTCCCAGGCGGTGATTCGCTCCGCCGCCGCAAAGTACCGCATATTTCAGAGCCGAACGCAGACCGGGCAAGGTTTTGCGAGTATCCAGCAACTGCGTGTTGGTGCCTTCCAGCAGTTTGACATAGTGGCGAACCTTACTGGCAACCCCAGAAAGGGTTTGTACAAAATTGAGCGCCGTGCGTTCACCCGTTAACAGCACGCGGGAGGGGCCTTCAAGTTCGAAAAGGAGTTGATTGGCGTTGATGACATCACCGTCATCCACATGCCAGATAATGGTGACATCGTCACCAGCCAGTTGAATAAACACCTCTTCAACCCAGCGTTTGCCGCAAAATACGCCATTCTCGCGGGTGATCACTGTTGCATGAGAGCGAGAATTTTCCGGTAAAAGTTTTGCCGTAATATCATTGTTGGCATCGACTGTTCCGCCTAAATCTTCCCGCAGCGCCTGGGCCACCGCGCCGGGTATATCGAGATTAATGCGTTCCAGCAGCTCGTCACGTCGGGTGTCAGGGTTATAGCGGCGAGGCGGCATGTTAAAACTCCAGATAGCTAACGAATCATAAGGTAGAAACATGCTACTCTGAACCGGATATTAGCACCACATATAAGGAGATCCTGCATGTTGTTAGAACAGGGGTGGCTGACCGGCGCGCGCCGCGTTCCCTCGCCTCATTACGATTGTCGCCCGGATGACGAAGTTCCCACCCTGCTGGTGGTGCACAATATTAGCCTGCCGCCAGGTGAGTTTGGCGGCCCGTGGATCGACGCATTATTCACCGGAACTATTGATCCGCAGGCGCATCCCTTCTTTGCTGAGATAGCTCATTTGCGCGTTTCCGCTCACTGTTTGATTCGCCGTGATGGTGAAATTGTCCAGTATGTTCCTTTCGATAAACGCGCCTGGCACGCGGGTGTCTCTCAGTATCAAGGTCGTGAACGCTGTAATGATTTTTCTATTGGGATTGAGCTGGAAGGCACCGATACGCTGGCTTACACCGATGCGCAGTATCAGCAACTGGCGGCGGTCACTCGGGCGTTGATTGATCGCTATCCAGCTATTGCTAATAACATGACGGGGCATTGCGATATTGCGCCGGATCGTAAAACCGATCCTGGTCCTGCATTTGATTGGGCACGGTTTCGCGCGCTGGTCAGCAAGGAGACAACATGACGCTATTCACAACCTTACTGGTGTTAATTTTTGAGCGCCTGTTTAAGTTGGGCGAGCACTGGCAGCTTGATCACCGCCTTGAAGCGTTCTTTCGGCGGGTGAAACATTTTTCACTCGGGCGCACGTTAGGTATGACCATTATTGCGATGGGGGTGACTTTTTTGCTGTTGCGCGCGTTGCATGGGCTATTGTTCAACGTTCCGACGCTGCTGGTGTGGCTGCTGATTGGTTTGCTGTGTATTGGCGCAGGTAAAGTTCGTCTTCATTATCATGCTTATCTGGCAGCCGCTTCACGTAATGATAGCCATGCCCGTTCCACAATGGCTGGCGAACTCACTATGATTCACGGCGTCCCTGCAGGCTGCGATGAACGTGAATACTTGCGGGAACTGCAAAATGCACTGCTGTGGATTAACTTTCGTTTTTACCTGGCACCGCTGTTCTGGTTGATTGTGGGGGGAAGTTGGGGGCCAGTTACGCTGATGGGGTATGCGTTTTTGCGCGCATGGCAATACTGGCTGGCGCGTTACCAGACGCCGCATCATCGTTTACAGTCGGGGATTGATGCAGTGCTTCATGTCGCGGATTGGGTGCCGGTTCGCCTTGCGGGTGTGGTTTATGCCTTGATCGGCCACGGTGAGAAAGCGTTACCTGCCTGGTTTGCTTCGCTGGCCGATTTCCATACTTCGCAATATCAGGTGTTAACGCGTCTGGCGCAGTTCTCTCTGGCGCGTGAACCGCATGTCGATAAGGTGGAGACACCGAAAGCAGCAGTTTCAATGGCGAAGAAAACCTCGTTTGTGGTCGTGGTAGTGATTGCGCTACTGACGATTTACGGGACATTGGTGTAAAGATTGTTGCCCTCACCCAGACAGGGTGAGGGCGTAGAGAGATTAATGCGCTTTTACTGCTTTTGCAGTTTTCTCTTTAAACAGATAGCCGATGCCTAACACCACCAGCCATACCGGGATCAGGTAAACCGAAATCGCCATCCCCGGCGTCATCAGCATAATTACCAGTACCGCCGCCATAAACAGCAGGCAGATCCAGTTACCCAGCGGATAGAGCAGGGCAGGGAAGCGGGTAGCCACACCTTGTGCTTGTTTGGCACGACGGAATTTCATGTGCGCAAGACTTATCATCGCCCAGTTGATTACCAGAGCGGAAACCACCAGCGCCATTAACAGTCCGAATGCGGACTCTGGGGCAAGGTAGTTAATCAGTACGCACAATGCCGTAACCAGCGCAGATACCAGAATGGTGTTGACCGGTACGCCGCGTTTATCGACGGAAGCAAGCATTTTCGGTGCATTTCCCTGTTGTGCCAGACCAAACAGCATACGGCTGTTGCAGTAGACGCAACTGTTGTACACGGAAAGTGCCGCCGTCAACACCACGATATTCAGGGCGTTAGCCACAAAGGTGTCGCCCAGTTCATGGAAGATCAACACGAATGGACTGGTATCAGCGGTAACGCGCGTCCACGGCATCAGTGAGAGCAGGACGGCTAACGAACCAATGTAGAAAATCAGGATGCGGTAGATAACCTGATTGGTTGCTTTCGGGATGCTTTGCTCCGGGTTATCGGCCTCTGCGGCGGTGATCCCCACTAGCTCCAGACCACCAAACGAGAACATAATAATCGCCATCATCATCACCAGCCCGGTGAAGCCGTGCGGCAGGAATCCGCCCTGTTCCCAGAGGTTACGGACGGTCGCTTGCGGACCGCCGTTGCCACTGAACAGCAGCCAGCCGCCGAAGATGATCATCGCCACCACCGCGATAACTTTGATAATGGCAAACCAGAACTCCATCTCGCCAAACACTTTAACGTTGGTCAGGTTGATGGCGTTGATCACCACAAAGAACACGGCGGCAGAAGCCCAGGTTGGGATATCCGGATACCAGAACTGAATGTATTTGCCGACGGCAGTAAGCTCCGCCATGGCAACTAATACGTACAATACCCAGTAGTTCCAGCCTGAGGCGAAGCCAGCAAAGCTCCCCCAGTATTTATAAGCAAAGTGGCTGAAGGAGCCTGCTACCGGTTCTTCGACCACCATTTCACCTAGCTGACGCATGATCAGAAAGGCGATAAAACCAGCAATGGCGTAACCCAGAATGATCCCTGGCCCTGCGGACTGTATTACGGAGGCGCTTCCCAGGAATAGCCCGGTCCCTATCGCGCCACCCAGCGCGATAAGCTGAATATGGCGGTTTTTAAGGCCGCGCTTTAGCTGCTCGCCGTGCTGTTGACCTTCCATCATGAAACCTCGTGCGGTGATTGTTTTTTTGATCTACGCAGTGATGCGTGTGTAAGTTTGCAATTCCGTTTGTTGTATTAATTTGTTTACAACTGGGAAGTTTGAATTGTTACAAAAAGACTTCCGTCAGATCAAGAATAATGGTATGCGGCAGCGAATGCACCCGCTTTATGCATGGTTGAAGATGGGTTGTCTAAAAAGAAACCATTTGTAAAGACCAGTCTCAAACAATCCCACCCATAACAAAGAATATAAATTCATTTTTATTGAATTAAAAATCGAAAAATTGGTAAGTGAATCGGTTCAATTCGGATTTTTATAGTTTAATAATCGTTAAAAAAAACCTTGCTCACGTAAAGCCTACATTTGTGCATAGTTACAACTTTGAAACGCTATATATGTCAAGTTGTTAAAATGTGCACAGTTTCATGATTTCAATCAAAACCTGTATAGACATAAGGTGAATACTTTGTTACTTTAGCGTCACAGACATGAAATTGGTAAGACCAATTGACTTCGGCAAGTGGCTTAAGACAGGAACTCATGGCCTACAGCAAAATCCGCCAACCAAAACTCTCCGATGTGATTGAGCAGCAACTGGAGTTTTTGATCCTCGAGGGCACCCTTCGCCCTGGTGAAAAACTCCCACCGGAACGCGAACTGGCGAAACAGTTCGACGTCTCCCGTCCCTCCTTGCGTGAGGCGATTCAACGTCTCGAAGCGAAGGGCTTGTTGCTTCGTCGCCAGGGTGGCGGCACTTTTGTCCAGAGCAGCCTCTGGCAAAGCTTCAGCGATCCGCTGGTGGAGCTGCTCTCCGACCATCCTGAATCACAATACGACTTGCTCGAAACACGACACGCCCTGGAAGGCATAGCCGCCTATTACGCCGCGTTGCGTAGTACCGATGAAGACAAGGAACGCATTCGTGAACTCCACCACGCCATAGAGCTGGCGCAGCAGTCTGGCGATCTGGACGCGGAATCAAACGCCGTACTCCAGTATCAGATTGCCGTCACCGAAGCGGCCCACAATGTGGTTTTGCTTCATCTGCTAAGGTGTATGGAGCCGATGTTGGCCCAGAATGTCCGTCAAAACTTCGAATTGCTCTATTCGCGTCGAGAGATGCTGCCGCTGGTGAGTAGTCACCGCACTCGCATATTCGAAGCAATTATGGCCGGTAAGCCAGAAGAAGCGCGCGAAGCATCGCATCGCCATCTGGCCTTTATCGAAGAAATCTTGCTCGACAGAAGCCGTGAGGAGAGCCGCCGTGAGCGTTCTCTGCGCCGTCTGGAGCAACGAAAGAATTAGTGATTTTTCTGGTGAAAATTAGCCAGAAGATGTTGTAAATCAAGCGCATATAAAAGCGCAGCAACTAAACGTAGAACCTGTCTTATTGAGCTTTCCAGCGAGAGTTCAATGGGACAGGTTCCAGAAAACTCAACGTTATTAGATAGATAAGGAATAACCCATGTCAGAACGTTTCCCAAATGACGTGGATCCGATCGAAACTCGCGACTGGCTCCAGGCGATCGAATCGGTCATCCGTGAAGAAGGTGTTGAGCGTGCTCAGTATCTGATCGACCAACTGCTTGCTGAAGCCCGCAAAGGCGGAGTCAACGTAGCCGCAGGCACCGGCGTCAGCAATTACATCAACACCATCCCCGTTGAAGAACAGCCGGAGTATCCGGGTAATCTGGAACTGGAACGCCGTATTCGTTCAGCTATCCGCTGGAACGCCATCATGACGGTTCTGCGTGCATCCAAAAAAGATCTGGAACTGGGCGGCCACATGGCGTCTTTCCAGTCTTCCGCAACCATTTATGATGTGTGTTTTAACCACTTCTTCCGTGCACGCAACGAGCAGGATGGCGGCGACCTGGTTTACTTCCAGGGGCACATCTCCCCGGGCGTTTACGCACGAGCTTTCCTGGAAGGTCGTCTGACTCAGGAGCAACTGGATAATTTCCGTCAGGAAGTCCACGGTAATGGCCTCTCTTCCTACCCGCACCCGAAACTGATGCCGGAATTCTGGCAGTTCCCGACCGTATCTATGGGGCTGGGGCCAATCGGTGCTATCTACCAGGCGAAGTTCCTGAAATATCTGGAACACCGTGGCCTGAAAGATACCTCTAAACAGACCGTTTACGCATTCCTTGGTGACGGCGAGATGGACGAACCAGAATCCAAAGGTGCGATCACCATCGCTACCCGTGAAAAACTGGATAACCTGGTCTTCGTTATCAACTGTAACCTGCAGCGTCTTGACGGCCCGGTCACCGGTAACGGCAAGATCATCAACGAACTGGAAGGCATCTTCGAAGGTGCTGGCTGGAACGTGATCAAAGTGATGTGGGGTAGCCGTTGGGATGAGCTGCTGCGTAAAGATACCAGCGGTAAACTGATCCAACTGATGAACGAAACCGTTGACGGCGACTACCAGACCTTCAAATCGAAAGATGGTGCGTACGTTCGTGAACACTTCTTCGGTAAATATCCGGAAACCGCAGCACTGGTTGCAGACTGGACTGACGAGCAGATCTGGGCATTGAACCGTGGCGGTCACGATCCGAAGAAAATCTACGCTGCATTCAAGAAAGCGCAGGAAACCAAAGGCAAAGCGACAGTAATCCTTGCTCATACCATTAAAGGTTACGGCATGGGCGATGCGGCTGAAGGTAAAAACATTGCGCACCAGGTTAAGAAAATGAACATGGACGGCGTGCGCCATATCCGCGACCGTTTCAATGTGCCGGTGTCTGATGCAGATATCGAAAAACTGCCGTACATCACCTTCCCGGAAGGTTCTGAAGAGCATACCTATCTGCACGCTCAGCGTCAGAAACTGCACGGTTATCTGCCAAGCCGCCAGCCGAACTTTACCGAGAAGCTGGAGCTGCCGAGCCTGCAAGACTTCGGTGCGCTGCTGGAAGAACAGAGCAAAGAGATCTCCACCACTATCGCTTTTGTTCGTGCCCTGAACGTGATGCTGAAGAACAAGTCGATCAAAGACCGACTTGTGCCGATCATCGCTGACGAAGCGCGTACTTTCGGTATGGAAGGTCTGTTCCGTCAGATTGGTATCTACAGCCCGAACGGTCAGCAGTACACCCCGCAGGACCGCGAGCAGGTTGCTTACTATAAAGAAGACGAGAAAGGTCAGATTCTGCAGGAAGGGATCAACGAGCTGGGCGCAGGTTGTTCCTGGCTGGCTGCGGCGACCTCTTACAGCACCAACAATCTGCCGATGATTCCGTTCTACATCTATTACTCGATGTTCGGATTCCAGCGTATTGGCGATCTGTGCTGGGCGGCTGGCGACCAGCAGGCGCGTGGCTTCCTGATCGGCGGTACTTCCGGTCGTACCACCCTGAACGGCGAAGGTCTGCAGCACGAAGATGGTCACAGCCACATTCAGTCGCTGACTATCCCGAACTGTATCTCTTACGACCCGGCTTACGCTTACGAAGTTGCTGTCATCATGCATGATGGTCTGGAGCGTATGTACGGTGAAAAACAAGAGAACGTTTACTACTACATCACCACGCTGAACGAAAACTACCACATGCCGGCAATGCCGGAAGGTGCTGAGGAAGGTATCCGTAAAGGTATCTACAAACTCGAAACCATTGAAGGTAGCAAAGGTAAAGTTCAACTGCTGGGCTCCGGTTCTATCCTGCGCCACGTCCGTGAAGCAGCACAGATCCTGGCGAAAGATTACGGCGTAGGTTCTGACGTTTATAGCGTGACCTCCTTCACCGAACTGGCGCGTGATGGTCAGGATTGTGAACGCTGGAACATGCTGCATCCGCTGGAAACTCCGCGCGTTCCGTACATCGCTCAGGTGATGAACGACGCTCCGGCAGTGGCATCTACCGACTATATGAAACTGTTCGCTGAGCAGGTCCGTACTTACGTACCGGCTGACGACTACCGCGTACTGGGTACTGATGGCTTCGGTCGTTCCGACAGCCGTGAGAACCTGCGTCACCACTTTGAAGTTGATGCTTCTTATGTCGTGGTTGCGGCGCTGGGCGAACTGGCTAAACGTGGCGAAATCGATAAGAAAGTGGTTGCTGACGCAATCGCCAAATTCAACATCGATGCAGATAAAGTTAACCCGCGTCTGGCGTAAGAGGTAAAAGAATAATGGCTATCGAAATCAAAGTACCGGACATCGGGGCTGATGAAGTTGAAATCACCGAGATCCTGGTCAAAGTGGGCGACAAAGTTGAAGCCGAACAGTCGCTGATCACCGTAGAAGGCGACAAAGCCTCTATGGAAGTTCCGTCTCCGCAGGCGGGTATCGTTAAAGAGATCAAAGTCTCTGTTGGCGATAAAACCCAGACCGGCGCACTGATTATGATTTTCGATTCCGCCGACGGTGCAGCAGACGCTGCACCTGCTCAGGCAGAAGAGAAGAAAGAAGCAGCTCCGGCAGCAGCACCAGCGGCTGCGGCGGCAAAAGACGTTAACGTTCCGGATATCGGCAGCGACGAAGTTGAAGTGACCGAAATCCTGGTGAAAGTGGGCGACAAAGTTGAAGCTGAACAGTCGCTGATCACCGTAGAAGGCGACAAGGCTTCTATGGAAGTTCCGGCTCCGTTTGCGGGCATCGTGAAAGAGATCAAAGTGAACGTTGGCGACAAAGTGTCTACCGGCTCACTGATTATGGTCTTCGAAGTTGCGGGGGCAGCCAGCGCGGCAGCTCCGGCTCCGGCGGCAAAACAGGAAGCGGTTCCGGCACCTGCGGCAGCGACTGGCGTGAAAGAAGTTAACGTTCCGGATATCGGCGGTGACGAAGTTGAAGTGACCGAAGTGATGGTGAAAGTGGGCGACAAAGTTACCGCTGAGCAGTCACTGATCACCGTAGAAGGCGACAAAGCTTCTATGGAAGTTCCGGCTCCGTTCGCGGGCGTGGTGAAAGAACTGAAAGTGAATGTTGGCGACAAAGTGAAAACTGGCTCGCTGATTATGATCTTCGAAGTTGAAGGCGCAGCGCCTGCGGCAGCTCCGGCGAAACAGGAAGCGGCTGCTCCGGCCCCGGCTGCAAAAGCTGAAGCTCCGGCAGCAGCACCGGCTGCAAAAGCGGAAGGCAAATCTGAATTTGCTGAAAACGACGCTTATGTTCACGCGACTCCGCTGATCCGCCGTCTGGCTCGCGAGTTCGGCGTTAACCTGGCGAAAGTGAAGGGCACAGGCCGTAAAGGTCGTATCCTGCGCGAAGACGTTCAGGCTTATGTGAAAGAAGCCATCAAACGTGCAGAAGCGGCTCCGGCAGCGACTGGCGGCGGTATCCCAGGCATGTTGCCGTGGCCGAAGGTGGACTTCAGCAAGTTTGGTGAAATCGAAGAAGTGGAACTGGGTCGCATTCAGAAAATCTCTGGTGCTAACCTGAGCCGTAACTGGGTGATGATCCCGCACGTTACCCACTTCGACAAAACCGATATCACCGAGCTGGAAGCGTTCCGTAAACAGCAGAACGAAGAAGCTGCGAAACGTAAGCTGGATGTGAAGATCACCCCGGTTGTCTTCATCATGAAAGCCGTTGCTGCGGCACTTGAGCAGATGCCTCGCTTCAACAGTTCGCTGTCGGAAGACGGTCAGCGTCTGACCCTGAAGAAATACATCAACATCGGTGTGGCGGTGGATACTCCGAACGGTCTGGTTGTTCCGGTATTCAAAGACGTCAACAAGAAAGGCATCATCGAGCTGTCTCGCGAGCTGATGACCATTTCCAAGAAAGCGCGTGACGGTAAGCTGACTGCGGGCGAAATGCAGGGTGGTTGCTTCACCATCTCCAGTATCGGCGGCCTGGGTACTACCCACTTCGCGCCGATTGTGAACGCACCGGAAGTGGCTATCCTCGGCGTTTCCAAGTCCGCGATGGAACCTGTGTGGAATGGTAAAGAGTTCGTGCCGCGTCTGATGCTGCCGATTTCTCTCTCCTTTGACCACCGCGTGATCGACGGTGCTGATGGTGCGCGTTTCATTACCATCATTAACAACACGCTGTCTGACATTCGCCGTCTGGTGATGTAAATAAAAGAGCCGGCCCAACGGCCGGCTTTTTTCTGGTAATCTTATGAATATATTGAGGTTATCAGGTAATAGACAAATCGGTTGCCGTTTGTTGTTTAAAAATTGTTAACAATTTTGTAAAATACCGACGGATAGAACGACCCGGTGGATAATGGGCGTCATAAAAAAAACGTCAGACCCGCCGGAGATAAATATATAGAGGTCATGATGAGTACTGAAATCAAAACTCAGGTCGTGGTACTTGGGGCAGGCCCCGCAGGTTACTCCGCTGCCTTCCGCTGCGCTGATTTAGGTCTGGAAACCGTAATCGTAGAACGCTACAACACCCTCGGCGGTGTTTGCCTGAATGTCGGCTGTATCCCTTCTAAAGCACTGCTGCACGTAGCAAAAGTTATCGAAGAAGCCAAAGCACTGGCTGAACACGGTATCGTTTTCGGTGAGCCGAAAACCGATATCGACAAGATTCGTACCTGGAAAGAGAAAGTTATCACTCAACTGACCGGCGGTCTGGCTGGTATGGCGAAAGGCCGTAAAGTGAAAGTGGTCAACGGTCTGGGTAAATTCACCGGGGCGAACACCCTGGAAGTTGAAGGTGAGAACGGTAAGACTGTGATCAACTTCGACAATGCGATCATCGCGGCGGGTTCTCGCCCGATCCAACTGCCGTTTATTCCGCATGAAGATCCGCGTATCTGGGACTCCACCGACGCTCTGGAATTGAAAGAAGTGCCAGAACGCCTGCTGGTTATGGGTGGCGGTATCATCGGTCTGGAAATGGGGACGGTATACCACGCGCTGGGTTCACAGATTGACGTGGTTGAAATGTTCGACCAGGTTATCCCGGCAGCAGATAAAGACATCGTTAAAGTCTTCACCAAGCGTATCAGCAAGAAATTCAACCTGATGCTGGAAACCAAAGTCACTGCCGTTGAAGCAAAAGAAGACGGTATCTACGTGACGATGGAAGGCAAAAAAGCACCGGCTGAACCACAGCGTTACGACGCCGTGCTGGTGGCGATTGGTCGTGTGCCGAACGGTAAAAACCTCGACGCAGGCAAAGCAGGCGTGGAAGTGGACGACCGTGGCTTCATCCGCGTTGACAAACAACTGCGTACCAACGTACCACACATCTTTGCTATCGGTGATATCGTCGGTCAGCCGATGCTGGCACACAAAGGTGTTCACGAAGGTCACGTTGCCGCTGAAGTTATCGCCGGTAAAAAACACTACTTCGATCCGAAAGTTATTCCGTCTATTGCCTATACCGAACCAGAAGTTGCATGGGTGGGTTTGACCGAGAAAGAAGCGAAAGAGAAAGGCATCAGCTACGAAACTGCCACCTTCCCGTGGGCTGCTTCTGGTCGTGCGATCGCTTCTGACTGCGCGGACGGTATGACCAAGCTGATTTTCGACAAAGAGTCTCATCGTGTGATCGGTGGTGCGATTGTCGGTACTAACGGCGGCGAGCTGTTGGGTGAAATCGGTCTGGCAATCGAAATGGGTTGCGACGCTGAAGATATCGCGCTGACCATCCACGCGCACCCGACTCTGCACGAGTCTGTGGGCCTGGCGGCAGAAGTGTTCGAAGGTAGCATTACCGACCTGCCGAACCCGAAAGCGAAGAAGAAGTAATTTTTCTTGTGCCGGGGCATCCGGTAAATTAAGAAGCGGCTATTCTGACGCTTCAGATTGTTGGCAAAGTGCTGGTTGTTTACGCCGGATGCGGCGTAAACGCCTTATCCGGCCTACAAAATCATGCAAATTCAATATATTGCAGGTTCCGTGTAGGCCCGATAAGCTTGCGCATCGGGCAATTCGATGTTTGTCATCAGTCTTAAGCGGCTAACAGCGCCGCTTTTTTTATGCCTGCAATTTACCTTTCCAGTCTCCTTGCTCCACGCTCAGACAACCGTTCGCGTACCGCTGACCGTTGTTCGTTATTCAGTCTGGCCGGACGGTTATTGTCGTTTAAACGCTGCGGGTGACTCTCCTGAATTCTCGCGCGTGCGACCTGCCGCTGTTCTGGTGATGCCGATTGAATACGCTGGCGGGCGTTATCACGCTGTTGTTGGTTCTGCGGGCGCTGCTGTACTTTTTCTTTAAATACCTGGCGCTGTTCGGGAGTAGTGGACTGAATATGCTGACGTGCCGTCTCTCTTCGCTGCTGATTCTGCGGGCTGGTTTGCATTTTCTCGCGGACTGCCTGGCGCTGCTCAGGAGAGGCCGATTGATAACGCTGGCGAGCGGTGTCCTTTTGCTGCCGGGTCAGTGGCTGGTGACGGCTGAACTCGCGGAAGTCGTCATAACTCCCATCGTGTTCCGCCTCATTAAACCGCTGTGCCGCAGCCTGACGTTGGGTGTCGCGCGTAGTGACTGGTGCAGCATGTGTTCGTTGCTGAAACTGACTTGCAGCCGCCTGGCGCTGGTTGTCGCGCGACGGTGCGGGTAGTTGTGTGGCGCTCATACCGCTTTTGACATCGGTTTGATGAAATCGCTTAGTCATATCCTGATCATGATAAGGCACACCATCGCGGTAATTCGGATTGTGCCGCCATGCCATATTCTTATCCGTAAGATGCTCACCGGTGATACGGTTGAAATTGTTGACGTCGATGTTGATGTTGTCGCCGTTGTGTTGCCAGCCGTTGCCGTCACGATGACCACCGTCGTGGTGATGATAATCATCGTTGTCGTGGTGATGGTGGTCATGATCGTCGTCATCCCAGTCGATGCTGCTGAATAACGCGTATGTGGTGGCAACGCCCATGCTGTAGCCGAATCCGCGCACGAAGCTGTCAACAAACGGTTCTCCGGCTGGTGGCGGCAGGTAAACCGGCGGATACGCGGTATTGGTCCAGTTCCCGTAAACTACGGTTGGGTTGTAGTTGGGAATATAAACTACATTTGGATTGGCTGGCTCAATGGTTATTACGGTCGGCGCAGGTTCTGCGACGACGGGGCTGGATGTTGAAACGGTATTGTATTGTGTGACAGGAGCCGTGACAGTCTGTTTTAGCGGTACGGCTTGCTTCGTGGTCGTAATAACTTTCTGTTCAGTTGATGACTTCAGTGACCCGGTTTGTTGCGCCAGTTGCCGCAAACGTTGTACCGAGTCCATCACATCCTGCGGCTGCGCCAGAAACGCATCGCCAAGATTTTGTACCCACTGCGGGTTTTCACCCATCAACGCCATCAATTGCGGAAAAGCCACCAGTGATTTGACGCTGGCATCCCATGGCTGACCGGATACTGCCTGAATAGCCGCATCGCCTTGTTTGAGCGGGTTATCGTGCGACCACTGCACGGCCTGGGCGACATTTGCCGGATAGGTCGATGCCATCAGCACTTGCGAAAGCAGTGCATCGGGGTACAGCGCGACAGGTGCGAGCCATTGATCGATTTGCGCAGTACTGAAGGCAGATTTGACGACGGCAGGCGTTACCGGGGGCATGGAAACTGTTGCAGGAAGCGTAACCGCAGCGACGTCAGGCGCAGGCTGTTGTGTTGATTGCGCTACTACGGGGGCTTCCACCGTGCGACTTTTCACATACAACGTACCGGAAGCGGCACATAGCCCGGCGCTGCAAATTAGCGCCAGCACATGGGGTTTAAACGGCAAAGTAATTTTCATAGTCCTGATCTCAAGGAAATCGCAATGGTCGACGAACTGCCACCCGCAGGTGCTGTAGGCACGAGTATAAAGAGGCGGGAGGTTAAATTTTGACTAATGTTGGGATTTGTTGAGAAGGGTGATTATCACAATGCGAATTAACAGGTTTTTCGGAGGGAAACAATCTCTAGACTATCCTTAACGATTCAGCCACTTTTTTATGTTGCTTTTTTGTAAACAGATTAACACATCGTCAAAATCCTGCTATTCTGCCCGTTGCGGTACTGGGCATTTACCCTACAAACTGCTGTCTCACAGGAGCGTGAAGAGAATCGCCTGCCGCACTATGACAATGAGAGCGAGGAGAACCGTCGTGCTAGAAGAATACCGTAAGCACGTAGCTGAGCGTGCCGCTGAGGGGATTGCGCCCAAACCCCTGGATGCAAACCAAATGGCCGCGCTCGTAGAGCTGCTGAAAAACCCGCCCGCGGGCGAAGAAGAATTCCTGTTAGATCTGTTAACCAACCGTGTTCCCCCTGGCGTCGATGAAGCAGCCTATGTAAAAGCAGGCTTCCTGGCCGCCGTCGCAAAAGGTGAAGCCAAATCTCCGCTGCTGACTCCGGAAAAAGCCATTGAACTGCTGGGCACCATGCAGGGTGGTTACAACATTCATCCGCTGATCGACGCGCTGGACGATGCCAAACTGGCACCGATCGCTGCTAAAGCACTGTCCCACACGCTGCTGATGTTCGATAACTTCTATGACGTAGAAGAGAAAGCCAAAGCAGGTAACAAATACGCGAAGCAGGTTATGCAGTCCTGGGCGGATGCTGAATGGTTCCTGAATCGCCCGGCACTGGCTGAAAAACTGACCGTTACCGTCTTCAAGGTCACCGGCGAAACCAACACTGATGACCTCTCTCCGGCACCGGATGCGTGGTCACGCCCGGATATCCCGCTGCACGCGCTGGCGATGCTGAAAAACGCCCGCGAAGGGATCGAGCCAGATCAACCCGGTGTTGTTGGCCCGATCAAGCAGATCGAAGCCCTGCAACAGAAAGGTTTCCCGCTGGCTTATGTGGGTGACGTTGTGGGTACGGGGTCTTCGCGTAAATCCGCCACTAACTCTGTACTGTGGTTTATGGGCGACGATATTCCACATGTGCCGAACAAACGCGGCGGCGGTCTGTGTCTCGGCGGCAAAATTGCGCCAATCTTCTTTAACACAATGGAAGATGCCGGTGCGCTGCCAATTGAAGTGGACGTTTCCAACCTGAATATGGGCGACGTGATTGACGTTTACCCGTACAAAGGTGAAGTGCGTAACCACGAAACCGGTGAACTGCTGGCGACCTTTGAACTAAAAACCGACGTACTGATTGATGAAGTGCGGGCGGGCGGTCGTATTCCGCTGATTATCGGTCGCGGTCTGACCACCAAAGCGCGTGAAGCGCTCGGTCTGCCGCAGAGCGATGTGTTCCGTCAGGCGAAAGATGTCGCTGAAAGCGATCGTGGCTTCTCGCTGGCACAGAAAATGGTGGGTCGCGCCTGTGGCGTGAAAGGCATTCGTCCGGGCGCTTACTGCGAACCGAAAATGACGTCTGTCGGCTCTCAGGACACTACCGGCCCAATGACCCGTGATGAACTGAAAGACCTGGCGTGCCTGGGCTTCTCGGCTGACCTGGTGATGCAGTCTTTCTGTCATACAGCGGCGTATCCGAAGCCGGTTGACGTTAACACGCACCATACGCTGCCTGACTTCATTATGAACCGTGGCGGTGTGTCGCTGCGCCCAGGTGATGGCGTAATCCACTCCTGGTTGAACCGTATGCTGCTGCCGGATACCGTGGGCACCGGTGGTGACTCCCATACGCGTTTCCCGATCGGTATCTCCTTCCCGGCAGGTTCTGGTCTGGTCGCGTTTGCTGCGGCGACTGGCGTCATGCCGCTGGATATGCCGGAATCCGTTCTGGTGCGCTTTAAAGGCAAAATGCAGCCGGGCATCACCCTGCGCGATCTGGTACACGCGATCCCGCTGTACGCAATCAAGCAAGGTCTGCTGACCGTTGAGAAGAAAGGTAAGAAAAACATCTTCTCTGGTCGCATTCTGGAAATTGAAGGCCTGCCGGATCTGAAAGTTGAGCAGGCATTTGAGTTGACCGATGCTTCCGCTGAACGTTCCGCGGCGGGCTGTACCATCAAGCTGAATAAAGAGCCGATCATCGAATACCTGAACTCCAACATTGTCCTGCTGAAGTGGATGATCGCGGAAGGTTACGGCGATCGTCGTACCCTGGAACGTCGTATTCAGGGCATGGAAAAATGGTTGGCGGATCCTGAGCTGCTGGAAGCCGATGCTGATGCCGAATACGCGGCAGTGATCGACATCGATCTGGCCGATATCAAAGAGCCAATCCTCTGTGCACCGAACGATCCGGATGACGCACGTCCGCTGTCAGCGGTTCAGGGCGAGAAGATCGACGAAGTGTTTATCGGTTCTTGCATGACCAACATCGGTCACTTCCGTGCAGCAGGTAAACTGCTGGATGCGCATAAAGGCCAGTTGCCGACCCGCCTGTGGGTAGCACCGCCAACCCGGATGGACGCCGCGCAACTGACAGAAGAAGGCTACTACAGCGTCTTCGGTAAGAGCGGCGCGCGTATCGAGATCCCGGGCTGTTCACTGTGCATGGGTAACCAGGCGCGTGTGGCGGACGGCGCGACGGTGGTTTCCACCTCTACCCGTAACTTCCCGAACCGTCTGGGTACTGGCGCGAACGTCTTCCTGGCTTCTGCGGAACTGGCAGCCGTTGCAGCGCTTCTTGGCAAACTGCCAACGCCGGAAGAGTACCAGACCTACGTTGCGCAGGTAGATAAAACAGCCGTTGATACTTACCGTTATCTGAACTTCAACCAGCTTTCTCAGTACACCGAAAAAGCGGATGGGGTGATTTTCCAGACTGCGGTTTAAGGTAGTAGCCTGTTGTGAAAAGCCACTTCTTTTGGGAAGTGGCTAAGACTGATGATAAACGCAACATTGCCTGATGCGCTGCGCTTATCAGGCCTACAACGTTTCTGCAATTTATTGAATTTGCACTATTTTGTAGGCCGGATAAGGCGTTTACGCCGCATCCGGCAAGAACAAAGCGCACTTTGTCAGCAATCTGAGCCACTTCTTTTGGGGAGTGGCTTTTTTTTGCCGGAATATCTGACGGGCAACTCAATAACGTTAATTCTCAGAACCCGCACTCTTTTCCTTAATGATAGTGTTTCCCTGCATGTAAGAGAGCGATTATCATAATAATGTCGTTATCATTTTAGTGAATTATATTTTTATGTTTTAAATGAATATGTTCGCTAAAAAATCAATCGATTTCAATTCTGATAGGCGAAATAAGATATTGATAGTGTTTATCTTATTTGGTTTTCTGCTGGTTATTACAGGGTGAAGTTTTTCACTTAATGGAGATAAAGTGAATGAAAAAAGCGTTTATTATAATTATCTTTTTTCTACTATGCGGCAACGCTTTTGCCGCGACAGCAAAATAACAATATTTGTTTGTCGCAAATGGTGGATTAGTGGGTTTTTATGAGGACGGTAATGTCAGGGGATGCGCACAGTGTGAGCCGATGAAAGAAAACCTTTTAACCATGAGCACTGAACCTCCTATATCACACTGGAAGCGAAATGCTGATGTGATAACAACCACCGACGCAGAGGGAAGTAGCGATCTTCAACTTTATGATAATGGCAAGATTACGGATGACTGGTGGATTTTTGATTATAAAACAATTCACCCTCTTTATTAATCTATGTTTTGTGCGCAGAGTAGCACTGGATTGTCTTCTTCCCTGGTAAGAAGATGTTTGTCGAAAATGACAAAAATTCTGGCCATGGTGGCTGGAACGCTTTTTTCACTATTTTTATCTCTAAACCATCGTCGTTCCGCTGTTTTTCTCTGGTAAGGCTGCGATAATTACATCAATGGCGCAATGCGATTTCGGCGCATTGCCGGGAGCAGAGGAACACACTATGGATTACGAATTTCTGCGCGATATTACCGGAGTGGTAAAGGTGCGCATGTCCATGGGGCATGAAGTGGTCGGGCACTGGTTTAATGAAGAGGTGAAAGAAAACCTGGCCTTGCTTGATGAAGTGGAACAAGCCGCGCGCACATTAAAAGGTAGCGAACGTTCCTGGCAGCGGGCAGGGCACGAATACACCCTGTGGATGGATGGCGAGGAGGTGATGATCCGCGCCAATCAACTGGAATTTGCGGGTGACGAAATGGAAGAAGGGATGAACTACTACGACGAAGAAAGCCTGTCGCTGTGCGGCGTTGAGGATTTTCTTCAGGTGGTGGCGGCGTACCGCAATTTCGTACAGCAGAAGTAGGTAAATCTGGCGGAGCCTTCGTGCTCCGCCAGAGCTGTTAAACGGCAGGCATATTACGCCCGTAATAAATTTCGCGCATTTCTTTCCATAGCGCAGCGGTAATCTCTTTGCGCTCGCTGTCGGTTAAATCTTCCGGTTTGGTGTGGAACATGTAGTGCTTAAGGTCGAACTCTTTAAGCAACATCTTGGTATGGAAGATATTTTCCTGATAGACGTTTACATCCACCATGTCATACAGCGCCTTTATATCTTCAGACATAAAGTTCTGAATCGAATTAATCTCATGGTCGATAAAGTGCTTCATACCGTTAATATCGCGGGTAAAACCGCGCACGCGATAATCAATGGTCACGATATCGGATTCAAGCTGGTGGATCAGGTAATTCAACGCCTTCAGCGGGGAAATCACGCCGCAGGTAGAGACTTCTATGTCGGCGCGGAAAGTACATAAACCGCCTTCAGGATGGCTTTCCGGGTAGGTATGTACGCAAATATGACTTTTATCGAGATGCGCAACCACGGCTTCTGGCAGCGGGCCGGGGTGTTCCGTTTTGTCGATAAGTTTCGGGTCGACAGGTTCTTCGCTCACCAGAATAGTGACGCTGGCACCTTGTGGTTCGTAATCCTGGCGGGCGATGTTAAGAATATTGGCCCCGATAATGGAACAAGTTTCTGACAGGATTTCGGTCAGACGGTTGGCATTATAGAGTTCATCGATATAAGCGATATAACCGTCGCGCTCTTCGGCGGTTTTGGCGTAGCAGATATCGTAAATACAAAAACTCAGACTTTTGGTCAGATTATTAAAGCCATGCAGTTTCAGTTTTTTCAATTTCTTATCTTCTCCTTAGGACGCCTGTGAAGCCAGTGCGTCTTGCAGATACTGGGGTAAGGCAAACGCTGCCGTGTGGATTGCCGGGTTGTAATAACGGCATTTCAGGCCAGAGGCGAGAAAACGTGCCTGAATAATTTCGGTAGAGAGATGGCGTAAGGCGTCGTTATCTGTCGCCCATGCAAAGGTCATGATGCCGCCGTAATAGGTCGGGATTGCCGCCTGATAAAAGCCAACATCGCTGAAGTAATGGCTGAGTTTGCGATGGCTGTCGATGGCTTCTTCCTGCTGTAAAAAGCAGACGCCGTTTTGCGCGACAAAAATACCGCCAGGATTCAGGCAGCGTTTGCAGCCTTCATAAAATGCTGAGGTGAACAGGCTTTCGCCGGGACCGATGGGATCGGTGCAGTCGGAGATGATGACATCAAAGGTCTGGCTGGTTTGATTCACGAAATTGACGCCATCGTCGATCACCAGTTTAAAGCGCGGATCGTCGTAGCTACCGGCGTTATGGTTAGGCAGATACTGACGGCAGAAAGACACTACGCCCGCGTCGATTTCCACCATCGTGATTGACTCAACGTTTTTATGTCGGCTTACTTCACGTAACATCGCGCCGTCGCCGCCGCCAATGATTAACACGTGTTTAGCGTGACCGTGAGCCAGCAGCGGAACGTGGGTCATCATCTCATGATAGATAAATTCGTCGCGCTCGGTGGTCTGTACTACGCCATCCAGCGCCATTACGCGACCAAATGCGGCGTTCTCAAAAATGATCAGATCCTGGTGATCGGTCTTTTCATGATACAGAACGTTATCTACAGCAAAGTACTGCCCAAACTGGTCGTGTAGCGTTTCATGCCACAGTTTTTTTTCGGCCATGGGTTGATACCTCCTTTATTAACACCCGTAAAAAAAGGGCGCAACATAATAGCTAACATTGACCGCGGATGCACGGTCAATGTTTCTACAAAAAGGTATCAGGAATTATTTTACGTAGGCAAGCAGGCTTAAGGAATCGCGGGCCAGGGCTTTACACTTTTTAGCGACGGGAATGCCGATACCGCTCAGATCGCGGTAGCTATCTTCACCGAGGGCTTTCATGTCGAAGTTGTCGTAGTTGCTGAGATCCCACTGGTTTTGCTGGGCAAAAAAGACCAGTGCGCGACGAATCTGCCCGTTAGGCAAGTTCTGGTAACCGCAATCGTTCTTCAGAAAAACAAAAACTGCCGTTAAATCGGCCATATCTTCGGCTTCAGACTCGCTGAGCGCGTAACTGTTTGCGCATACAGCCATCAGGCTGCCGAATAATACTGTTCTGAAAAACGTCTTCATTGCTTCTACCAGGGGCTTAAAGAAGATAAACGTTAGCACACTGCGAGCGAGGCGACGACCATTATTGTGGATTAAGTTGTGTCTGTGGCTTGACCTTCCCGTAAGGGGAAGGACTATGCTCAACGTTTGATTTTGTTTCGCCTGCTTGAGAATAAGGAAATATCTATGCAACGTCGTGATTTCTTAAAATATTCCGTCGCGTTGGGCGTGGCTTCTGCTTTACCACTATGGAGCCGCGCGGTTTTTGCTGCTGAACGCCCAACATTACCGATCCCTGATTTGCTCGCTACCGATGCCCGTAATCGCATTCAGTTGACCATTGGCACAGGCCAGTCCACCTTTGCTGGAAAAACGGCGACCACCTGGGGCTATAACGGCAATTTATTGGGGCCTGCGGTGAAGTTACAGCGTGGAAAAGCCGTGACGGTTGATATCTATAACCAACTGGCGGAAGAGACGACGTTGCACTGGCACGGTCTGGAAGTGCCGGGGGAAGTGGACGGCGGCCCGCAGGGAATTATTCCGCCTGGCGGTAAACGCACAGTGACGCTGAATGTCGATCAGCCTGCCGCTACCTGCTGGTTCCACCCGCATCAACATGGCAAAACCGGGCGTCAGGTGGCGATGGGGCTGGCTGGGCTGGTGGTGATTGAGGACGATGAGATCCTGAAATTAATGCTGCCAAAACAGTGGGGGATCGATGATGTCCCGGTGATTGTTCAGGATAAAAAATTTAACGCCGACGGGCAGATTGATTATCAACTCGATGTGATGACCGCCGCCGTGGGCTGGTTTGGCGATACGTTGCTGACCAACGGCGCTATTTACCCGCAACATGCCGCGCCGCGTGGCTGGTTGCGGCTGCGTTTGCTCAATGGCTGTAACGCCCGCTCGCTCAATTTTGCCACCAGTGATAATCGCCCACTGTATGTGATCGCCAGCGATGGTGGCCTGTTGCCTGAACCGGTGAAGGTGAGTGAACTTCCGGTGCTGATGGGCGAGCGTTTTGAAGTGCTGGTGGAGGTTAACGACAACAAACCGTTTGATCTGGTGACACTGCCTGTCAGCCAGATGGGAATGGCGATTGCACCGTTTGACAAGCCGCACCCGGTAATGCGTATTCAGCCGATTGCCATTAGTGCCTCTGGTGCTTTGCCGGATACCTTGAGTAGCCTGCCAGCGTTACCTTCGCTGGACGGATTAACGATACGCAAACTGCAACTCTCTATGGATCCGATGCTCGATATGATGGGGATGCAGATGTTAATGGAGAAATATGGCGATCAGGCAATGAGCGGAATGAACCACAGCCAGATGATGGGCCACATGGGCCACGGCAATATGAATCATATGAACCACGGCGGGAAGTTCGATTTTCACCATGCTAATAAAATCAACGGTCAGGCCTTCGATATGAACAAGCCGATGTTTGCGGCGGCGAAAGGGAAGTTCGAACGTTGGGTTATCTCTGGCGTTGGCGACATGATGTTGCATCCGTTCCATATTCACGGCACCCAGTTCCGTATCTTGTCGGAAAATGGCCAACCACCAGCGGTGCATCGCGCGGGCTGGAAAGATACTGTGAAGGTGGAAGGTAATGTCAGTGAGGTGCTGGTGAAGTTTAATCACGATGCACCGAAAGAACATGCTTATATGGCGCACTGCCATCTGCTGGAGCATGAAGATACGGGGATGATGTTAGGGTTTACGGTGTAAAAACAGCGTCTTCGGGAATATGCCCGGATCTCTCCGGGCATGAAACTGATGACAAACGCAAAACTGCCTGATGCGCTACGCTTATCAGGCCTACGCGCAATGTATTGAATTTGCAAATGTTTTGTAGGCCGGATAAGGCGTTCACGCCGCATCCGGCATGAACAAATCGCACGTTGTCAGCAATCTGAGCAAGCCTTACTTCACATCATCCGGCAGCGCATAAGCCACAATATAGTCGCCCATCTTCGTACCAAATGAACCGTGACCGCCTGCGGAGATCACCACATATTGCTTACCATTCACTTCATAGGTCATCGGCGTTGCCTGACCACCTGCTGGTAAACGGCCCTGCCACAATTTTTCACCGTTGCTCATGTTGTAAGCGCGCAAGTAGTTATCTGCCGTAGCGGCAATAAACAACACGTTGCCCGCAGTGGAGATTGGCCCGCCGAGCATTGGCATCCCCATATTGAACGGCACCGGAACGGGCATCGGGAACGGCATACTGTCCTGCGGCGTACCAATACGTTTCTTCCATACCACTTCATTGGTTTTCAGATCCAGCGCCGAGATGTATCCCCAGGCAGGCTGTTTACACGGTAGACCAAACGGCGAAAGGAACGGGTTGAGCGTTACGCCATACGGCACGCCATATTGCGGCTGAATGCCGGATTCCGTACCTGTGCCTTTGGCATCTTTCGGCTGTTCCATCGGGTTACCCGGGCCACGCGGGATCAGTTTCGACACAAACGGTAGCGCCATTGGGTTGGCAATTGCCACTTCACGATTCGGATCAACGGAAATCCCGCCCCATTCGAACATTCCCAGGTTACCTGGGAAGACCAGAGTACCCTGTTCTGATGGTGGGGTGAAAATGCCTTCATAGCGCATTTGGTGGAACATCACGCGGCACACCAGTTGGTCAAACATGGTGGCACCCCACATATCCGCACCGCTCAAATCTTTCGTCGGACGGAAGCTGAGTTCAGAGAACGGTTGGGTAGGAGTAACGTAATCGCCTTTCGCTGCGCCTTGTGGAACCGGTTTTTCCGGAGCCGGAACGACCAGTTCGCCATTACGACGATCGAGTACAAAAATGTTGCCAGTTTTTGCAGGAGCGTAAATGACCGGCACTTTATCACCGTTAACGGTGATATCCGCCAGCGTTGGTTGTGCCGGAAGATCCATATCCCACAGGTCGTGGTGAACGGTCTGGTAACTCCACGCCAGTTTCCCGGTGGTGGCATTCAGTGCCAGAATCGAGCTGGCATAACGTTCCTGTTCCGGTGTGCGGTTACCGCCCCAGATATCGGGCGTGGTTACGCCCATCGGCAGATACACCAGATCCAGCTTCGCATCATAGGCCGCAGGTGCCCACGAGTTTGGCGAGTTAAAGGTAAAGGTGTGTTCGTCTGATGGGATGGCGTTCGGATCTTTCGCGCCCGGATCAAAAGCCCACAGCAGTTCACCGGTGTTGACATCAAAACCACGGATTACGCCAGACGTTTCGCGGGTTGAGAAGTTATCGGTGACTGAACCGGCCATCACGATGGTTTTATCGGTGATAATCGGCGGCGACGTCGGTTCATACAGACCCGGTTTGGTATCCGGCATGTTGCTTTGCAGGTTGAGCACGCCTTTATTGGCGAAGGTTTCGCACAGCTTGCCGTTTTCAGCGTTAATTGCAATCAGGCGACCATCATTCACAGGAAGAATGATACGACGCGGGCAATCCGCCATCACTTCCGGCGAAGCAGTTTCTGCTTTGGCTTCATGGTAAGAGACGCCACGGCAGGTTACATGCTGGAAAGACTCGTTGGTTTTCAGCTCAGGATCGTAATGCCATTTCTCTTTGCCGCTGGCGGCATCGAGCGCAAACAGACGCTGGTGAGCGGTACACAGGTAAAGCGTGTCGCCTACTTTAATCGGCGTCACTTCATTGGTGATTTCGCCCGGATCGTTCGGCTGTTTCACATCGCCTGTACGGAACACCCAGGCTTCTTTCAGCTTGTGGACGTTATCGGCGTTAATCTGCTTCAGTGGTGAATAGCGTTGACCTTCCTGATTGCGGCCATAGGCAGGCCAGTCCTGATCGGCAACGGGGGAGATAGCTTCGGCAGGTGTGGCATCAGCGCTTAAGGTGCCGTTGATTTCCTGCGGATCGTGAAATCCGGCCCAGGTGAGGATACCACCGCTAATCAACAGTGCGACCACCAGTGCGGCAACTGCGCCGCTGGCAGGAATGACCAGGCGATGCCAGACAAACGGCAGGATCAGCCAGATACCGAAGAAGACCAGGATATCGCTGCGCGGAGTGAGTGCCCAGAAATCGAAACCGACCTCCCAGACGCCCCAAATCATGGTGCCGAGCAGCAGAGCGGCGTACAGCCAAAGTGCTGCGCGTTTACTGCGCCACAACATCCAGGCGACGCCAAGCATCACCAGACCAGCGATGGGGTAGTACCAGGAGCCGCCAATCGCGACCAACCAGCCTCCGCCAATGAGAAGATATAGCCCGCAGAGTGCTGCAAAAAGGGCGGTTAGCGACACGAGTAAGCGTCGCGAGCCGGTATTGTTAATTGCCATAAAGAAACACCATTTCAATTCATTAATATTTTAGTAGCAATTAATTATAGGTTTTAACATGTGTGATCGTCATCACAATTTGAGCTTTATTAACAGATTCCGCCAATGAATAGTTTTGCTGGTATACTGCGTGTCTTGCGCTTTGTTGCGGCGCTGAAACCCGCCCGTGCGAAGTGATTTGTTTTTAAATCATATGGTTAGAGATATGAAACATACTGTAGAAGTAATGATCCCCGAAGCGGAGATTAAAGCGCGTATCGCTGAACTGGGTCGTCAGATTACTGAGCGTTACAAAGACAGCGGCAGCGATATGGTGCTGGTAGGCCTGCTGCGTGGCTCATTTATGTTTATGGCGGACCTGTGCCGTGAAGTTCAGGTATCTCATGAAGTCGATTTTATGACCGCCTCCAGCTACGGTAGCGGCATGTCCACCACCCGTGATGTGAAAATCCTCAAAGATCTGGATGAAGATATCCGCGGCAAGGATGTGCTGATTGTTGAAGATATCATCGACTCGGGGAATACACTGTCGAAAGTGCGTGAAATCTTAAGCCTGCGCGAACCGAAATCGTTGGCGATTTGTACGCTGCTGGATAAACCGTCTCGCCGTGAAGTGAACGTACCGGTAGAATTTATCGGTTTCTCTATTCCGGATGAGTTTGTGGTTGGCTACGGCATCGATTACGCACAGCGTTACCGTCATCTGCCGTATATCGGCAAAGTGGTGCTGCTGGACGAGTAAGTGCGGATGTGCCGGATGTGTTGCATCCGGCATGGCGAATTTATTTGTGGTTGATGTGCTTTAGCTTGAGGTTGGAAATCCCGTGGCGATAACGTTGCTCCAGGGTTTCGCGGTTGGTGGCTGTAACATCCAGATCGCGCAGCAAGCCGTCGTGAATGCCGTAAGCCCAGCCGTGGATGGTCACTTTCTGCCCGCGTTTCCATGCTGACTGCATAATGGTGGAGTGGCCCAGGTTATATACCTGTTCCATTACGTTCAGTTCGCACAGGGTATCCAGACGGCGCTCTGGCGGCATTTCGCCAAGCAATGAGCTATGTTTGAACCAGATATCGCGGATGTGCAGCAGCCAGTTGTTGATCAGCCCCAGTTCCGGGTTTTCAACCGCGGCTTGCACACCACCGCAACCATAGTGGCCACAGATAATAATGTGTTCAACTTCGAGAACATCCACTGCATACTGCACCACGGAGAGGCAGTTGAGATCGGTGTGAATGACCAGGTTGGCAACATTACGGTGAACAAAGAGTTCGCCCGGCTCAAGACCGGTTAAACGTTCTGCAGGAACGCGACTGTCGGAACATCCAATCCATAGAAAGCGCGGTTTTTGCGCTTGTGCCAGTTTCTCAAAAAACCCGGGATCCTCTTCCACCAGCATTTTTGACCATAGTGCATTATTGCTGATGAGTGTATCTATGTCTTTCATGGAGGTTAACGACCTGTAACCAAATAATTACGTTTGGCTAATATAGGGCAACTCCGGGACGATTTAAACCACAGATAAAGTGTAAGAACGTAAGGTAAGTAAAAATTTATGACCATTGCACTGGAACTTCAACAGCTTAAAAAAACCTATCCAGGCGGCGTTCAGGCGCTTCGTGGAATAGATTTACAGGTCGAAGCCGGCGATTTTTATGCGCTTCTGGGGCCGAACGGAGCCGGGAAATCGACCACCATCGGTATTATTAGCTCGCTGGTGAATAAAACCTCCGGGCGGGTCAGCGTATTTGGCTACGATCTTGAAAAAGATGTCGTGAACGCCAAACGCCAGTTAGGACTGGTGCCGCAGGAATTTAACTTCAACCCGTTTGAAACCGTGCAGCAAATTGTGGTGAATCAGGCGGGGTACTACGGTGTAGAGCGCAAAGAAGCGTATATCCGCAGCGAAAAGTATCTTAAGCAGCTTGATTTGTGGGGAAAACGCAACGAACGTGCGCGTATGTTATCTGGTGGGATGAAACGCCGTTTAATGATCGCCCGTGCGTTAATGCATGAACCTAAACTGCTGATTCTGGATGAACCAACGGCAGGCGTGGATATCGAACTTCGCCGCTCAATGTGGGGCTTTTTGAAGGATTTAAACGACAAAGGCACCACGATCATTCTCACCACGCACTACCTGGAAGAAGCAGAAATGCTGTGTCGCAATATCGGCATTATTCAGCATGGTGAACTGGTGGAGAACACTTCGATGAAGGCGCTATTGGCGAAGCTGAAATCGGAAACCTTTATTCTCGATCTTGCGCCGAAAAGTCCATTACCGAAGCTCGATGGCTACCAGTATCGGCTGGTGGATACCGCTACGCTTGAAGTTGAAGTGTTGCGCGAGCAGGGGATTAACAGCGTATTCACGCAGCTAAGTGAGCAGGGCGTGCAGGTATTAAGTATGCGTAACAAAGCCAACCGTCTGGAAGAGCTGTTTGTTTCACTGGTTAATGAAAAACAAGGAGATCGCGCATGATGCATCTTTACTGGGTGGCGCTAAAAAGCATCTGGGCGAAAGAGATCCATCGCTTTATGCGTATCTGGATACAAACGCTGGTGCCGCCGGTCATCACCATGACCCTTTATTTTATTATCTTTGGTAACCTGATTGGTTCGCGCATTGGCGATATGCATGGCTTTAGTTATATGCAGTTTATCGTGCCGGGGCTGATCATGATGTCGGTGATCACCAATGCCTACGCTAACGTTGCATCATCATTTTTTGGTGCCAAGTTCCAGCGTAATATTGAAGAATTGCTGGTAGCGCCGGTGCCAACACACGTCATCATTGCCGGATATGTCGGCGGTGGCGTGGCGCGCGGACTGCTTGTTGGCATGCTGGTGACGGCTATTTCGCTATTCTTTGTGCCGTTTCAGGTGCATTCGTGGGTATTTGTTGCTTTAACGCTGGTGCTCACGGCGGTGTTGTTCTCTCTTGCCGGACTGCTGAACGGCGTGTTTGCCAAAACGTTTGATGACATCAGCCTGGTGCCGACCTTTGTGTTAACGCCACTCACTTATTTGGGCGGGGTATTTTACTCCCTGACTTTACTGCCGCCGTTCTGGCAGGGGCTGTCGCACCTGAACCCGATAGTCTATATGATCAGTGGTTTCCGCTACGGCTTCCTCGGCATTAATGATGTGCCGCTGGTCACTACCTTTGGTGTACTGGTTGTCTTTATTATTGCGTTTTATCTGATCTGCTGGTCGCTGATTCAGCGCGGACGCGGCTTGCGTAGCTAAGTTGATCTCCTCTCCTCCGGATGCGGGGGAGGGGAGTTTTGACGGTTATCACCCTTTATCAACAATGGTCAGGGTAGACTGATTTTCGGCTAAGGAGGAAAGCGATGTTAGGTTGGGTCATTACCTGTCACGACGATCGGGCGCAAGAGATACTGGATGCGCTGGAAAAAAAATATGGCGCACTTATCCAGTGCCGGGCAGTGAATTTTTGGCGTGGTCTTAGTGCCAATATGCTTAGCCGAATGTTATGTGATGCCCTGCATGGGACGGATTCCGGCGATGGCGTGATCTTTTTCACGGATATCGCGGGCGCAGCGCCTTATCGCGTTGCGTCTTTATTAAGCCACAAACATTCCTGTTGCGAAGTGATTTCTGGTATCACGCTACCGTTAATTGAACAGATGATTGCTTGTCGTGAAACAATGTCGAGTGCAGAGTTCCGCAATCGCATTGTCGAACTGGGGGCTCCTGAAGTCAGTAGTCTCTGGCATCAGCAACAAAAAAATCCCCCCTTTGTGCTAAAGCACAATTGGTTCGAGTATTAAATCGCATTCCGATTTTGTTACACTAACGGCGTTGTTTCTCGCCTGGTTGTTTCCTCATGATTAAAAAGTTTATTTTTCTACTGCTGCTGGTTTCATCTGGTGCCGGCGCAGCGCTTCCCATGCGTTATATGCAAACCACTCAGGATGCGGCTATCTGGGGTAAAATTGGCGACAAAACGGTAACTGTTGGTAACATTCGCGCCGGGCAGATTATTTCGGTCATGCCAACCGCAGCCGATTATTATGAATTCAACTTTGGTTTTGGTACGGGATATATTGATAAAGGTCATCTGGAACCGGTACAAGGGCGGCAAAAAGTTGAAGATGGCCTGGGGGATTTACATAAGCCACTGAGTAACCAAAATCTTATTACATGGAAAGATACTCCGATATACAACGCGCCTGATGCTGGCAGCGCACCATTTGGCGTGCTGGCCGATAATTTGCGTTATCCCATTATTAATAAATTGAAAGATCGCCTGAATCAAACCTGGTATCAAATTCGTATTGGCGAACGTCTGGCCTATATCAGTGCGTTAGATGCGCAGCAGGATAATGGTATTCCTGTATTGACCTACCATCATATTTTACGCGATGAAGAGAATACCCGTTTTCGCCATACTTCGACCACAACGTCGGTACGTGCATTCAATAACCAGATGACCTGGTTGCGCGACAGGGGATATACCACGTTAACCTTGTATCAACTGGAAGGATATTTGCATAATTCGATAAATCTTCCAGCTCGCGCGGTTGTGCTGACTTTTGATGATGGCTTAAAATCGGTAAGTCGCTATGCGTATCCTGTTCTGAAACAATATGGTATGAAGGCGACGGCATTTATTATTACCTCGCGTATTAAACGTCACCCACAAAAATGGAATCCGCAGTCATTACAGTTTATGAGTATTTCTGAACTACGTGATGTCAGCGATGTTTTTGATTTCCAGTCACATACCCATTTTTTACATCGGGTTGATGGTTATCGACGACCAATATTACTCAGCCGTAGTGAGCACAATATTCTGTTTGATTTCGAACGCTCACGCCGGGCGCTGACGCAATTTAATCCGCATGTATTGTATCTTTCTTACCCGTTTGGCGGATTTAATGATAAAGCGGTTAAAGCGGCAAATGAAGCCGGGTTTCATCTGGCGGTGACCACCATGAAAGGTAAAGTTAAACCGGGGGATAATCCATTGTTGTTAAAACGGCTTTATATCTTAAGAACGGATTCGCTGGAGACAATGTCGCGGCTGGTGAGTAACCAGCCGCAGGGGTAATACTCAGGCAACCTGTACCGGAATGGCTTTTGCGGTACGTTTCATTTCGTTGTCGCCTTCAAAGTAGGCGACGTTTGGCCGCCAGGTACGGGCTTCTTCATCCGGCATGGTGACGAAGCTGGCGATGATCACAATATCACCGACGCTGGCGCAGTGGGCCGCCGCACCGTTGACAGAAATAATTCTCGAACCGCGTTCTGCCGCGATAGCGTAGGTGGAGAAACGCTTGCCGTTGGTGACATTCCAGATATCGATGGCTTCGTTTTCGAGAATACCTGCTGCGTCAAGAAAATCCTGGTCAATGGCGCAAGAACCTTCATAGTGCAGGTCCGCATGAGTCACTTTCACGCGGTGGAGTTTGCCCTGCAGCATCGTGCGAATCATAACTTCTACCTTTCTACCCTGTCGTTAACGAAGCAGGCGATGCCTGCCTTGAGAAAATTCTCACGCAGTATTGCCCGATTTTTGTTTAGTGTCTACTCATCTGAGGCCATTTACAGCGGGAGTTTGCGTGCCGCGCCGAAGCCCGCTATGCAACTCCTGTAACCGATTGAAATTTCTCTGAACGCTGCTCGGTAAACAATAAAGAGACGGCTGACGCCGGTATACATTGACTGGATACTGCCTTCACGCAAGCCAACATGGAAGACAGGGAAGATGGACGCACCAAGTACCACTCCGCATGACGCGGTTTTTAAACAATTTTTAATGCATGCGGAAACGGCCCGCGATTTCCTGGAGATACATTTGCCAGCGGAATTACGCGAGCTGTGTGATCTCGACACGCTGCATCTTGAGTCGGGGAGTTTTATCGAAGAAAGCCTGAAAGGGCATAGCACTGACGTACTCTATTCTGTGCAAATGCTGGGTAATCCCGGCTATCTGCATGTTGTGATTGAACATCAAAGCAAGCCGGACAAAAAAATGGCCTTTCGCATGATGCGCTACTCTATTGCCGCCATGCACCGACATCTGGAAGCGGACCACGATAAGCTGCCGCTGGTGGTGCCGATTCTGTTTTATCAGGGCGAAGCCACGCCTTACCCACTCTCGATGTGCTGGTTTGATATGTTTTACTCACCGGAGCTGGCGCGACGTGTCTATAACAACCCTTTCCCGCTGGTGGATATCACCATCACGCCAGATGATGAAATCATGAAACATCGGCGGATTGCGATTCTCGAACTGCTGCAAAAACATATTCGCCAGCGCGACTTAATGTTATTGCTGGAGCAACTGGTCACGCTGATTGACGAAGGGTACACTAGCGGAAGTCAGTTAGTTGCCATGCAAAACTATATGCTGCAACGCGGTCATACTGAACAAGCGGATTTGTTTTACGGTGTGGTGAGAGACAGGGAAACGGGAGGGGAGTCTATGATGACGCTGGCGCAGTGGTTTGAAGAGAAGGGAATTGAGAAGGGGATTCAGCAGGGAAGACAGGAGGAAAGGCAAGAATTCGCCCAGCGTTTTCTGAGTAAAGGGATGTCTCGGGAAGACGTTGCAGAGATGACGAATTTATCTCTTGCTGAGCTTGATAAGCTAATTAACTAAGTTGCCGGCATTATCAGTTATAGCCAGATAATGATTATTATTAACTGACCAGATAATTAAGGGAACCTATGGACATAAAGACACGGAGAGAAACCAGGCAGACGTTGGCGCAGTGGTTTGAAGAGAAGGGATTTCAGAAGGGATTTCAGAAGGGATTTCAGAAGGGATTTCAGAAGGGATATAAAGAGGGACTCCAGAAGGTAAGACAGGAAGTAAGACAGGAATTCGCCCAGCGTCTTCTGAGTAAAGGAATGCTTCGTGAGGATGTTGCAGAGTTGGCAAATTTACCACTTACAGAGATTGATAAGCTAATTAACCTTAACTAAGTTACCTGTGTTATGACAGATTACGTGGCAATTAATAATTGGCGCTATCAGCCGTAGCGCCAGTTAAGTATTACGCCAGTTCGACCATTTTATTGTCGATCAGGCGAGCATCGCCAAGCCAGGCGGCAATCAGAATCACTGCCCGTTTGCTTTTTTCAGTGACTTCCAGCAACGTGTCGGCATCGCGAATCTGAATATCATCGGCGCGGAAGCCTTTTTCATTCAACTCTTGCCCAGCAATGGCGATAATTTCATCGAGATCCCGCTCTCCAGCCTGCAATTTGTCAGCAATCGAACTTAAAACTTTGTACAGACCTGGTGCAATTTTGCGTTGTTCTGCCGTCAGATAACCGTTACGGGAGCTGAGCGCAAGGCCGTCTTTCGCGCGCATAATCGGCACGCCGACAATCTCAATATCAAAGCCCATATCAGCGACCATTTTGCGGATCAGCGCCAGTTGCTGAAAATCCTTTTCTCCGAAGCAGGCGATGTCTGGCTGGACCAGGTTGAACAGCTTGCTGACGATGGTCGACACGCCACGGAAATGTCCCGGGCGGCTGGCGCCTTCCAGCATAGTGGAAAGGCCGGGAACATCAACATAGGTGTGGGTTTCTGTACCGTTCGGGTAGATCTCTTTTACCGATGGCGCAAAGACCAAATCCACTTTACGCTTGTTTAACTTCTCGCAATCTTCCTGCAAGGTGCGCGGGTAGCGCGCCAGATCTTCCGGGCGGTCGAACTGCATTGGGTTAACGAAAATGCTAACCACCACCACATCGGCGCGGGCTTTGGCTTCGTCGACCAGTTTCATATGGCCATCATGCAGGTTACCCATAGTGGGCACCAGTGCCACGCGCTTGCCTTCCATACGCAGGCGGCGAATTTGCTGACGCAGCAGCGGCAGGGTTTCGATAATTAACACAACGTCACTCCTTAATGGAAACTGTGTTCTTCGCCCGGATAGACGCCGGACTCCACTTCAGCCATATACTGCCGCACCGCAGCACGGATGTCGCCCGTTTCAGCGAGGAAATTTTTGGCGAATTTAGGAATGTGACCACCGGTAATGCCGAATGCGTCGTGCATCACGAGGATCTGTCCGTCAGTGACGTTACCCGCACCAATGCCAATGACGGGGATCGCCAGTGCCTCGGTAATGCGTTTTGCCAGCTCAACGGGTACACACTCCAGTACCAGCAATTGCGCACCTGCGGCTTCTAGTGCTAACGCATCGCTGAGTAATTGGTCGCCAGCCTCATCACCACGCCCCTGCACTTTGTAGCCACCAAAAATATTCACGGACTGTGGCGTTAAGCCTAAGTGACCACATACCGGCACGGCACGTTCTGTCAGCATTTGTACCGTTTCTACCAGCCATGCACCGCCTTCAATTTTGACCATATTGGCTCCGGCACGCATTACCCTGGCAGCGTTTTCAAATGCCTGTTCCGGCGTGGCATAAGCCATAAAGGGGAGATCGGCCAAAAGCAGGCAGTTTGGCGCACCGCGACGCACGGCGGCGGTGTGATAGGCGATATCTTCAACTGTTACGGGAAGGGTGGAATCATGTCCCTGAACGGTCATACCCAGTGAATCGCCTACCAGCATCACGTTAAGGCCTTCGTCAGCAAACAATTTGGCGAAGCTGTAGTCGTAAGCGGTAATGGTCGCGAAGCGTTTTTTTTCCTGCTTGTATTTTTGAAGCTGCGAAATAGTCGTCGGTTTCATAACGTATCCTGATGGCTAAAGTGCAATTATTGGCATTCTAGCAGCCATATCGGGTGGGGCAATCATTTCGGTACGCTCATATCACCAGTTAACTGATGATATGACTTGAGACTGATGACGAACGCAAAATTGCCTGATGCGCTACGCTTATCAGGCTCATATGGTATGTCACAATTTATTGAATTTTTTCACGATTTCATAGGCTGGATAAAGTGTCCGCGTCACATCCGGCGTGTAACAACGAACGCTTTTCCAGCAATCTGGCCTGTCTATCAAGGATAAGTTATCTGGAATCTGCTGGTGGCCTCGAAAGCGCCTCCCTTGATAGCTTCGTTTCCGTCTTGTTGCAATGTTGCCTGAAATTCAAGTACCTGCGTTGTTCCCTGGCCTTTGCCTGGGTAGATGCCACCTGAAGTATCAATTTCATCTTCATATGCTTTATACACAGAGGTTCCCACGTTAGGTTCGAGAACCATTTTTTCACTCACACGGTTTTTTAACCCTTCGATCAGAACACCGACGCCTTCTGCGGCATTGGCGCCTGTCAACGTATTAGTGATTAATTTTTTGTTTTGCACCCCAATGTTTCCAGAGGACATTTTGGTTTCAATATTTTGCACACGAATACAGTTTTGTAGGGATATTTGAAAAGGTACTGGAGTTGCACCATTTTTGATCTGACCGGTTGTATAGCTGCCAAGTTCAACAGTCGTTCCATTGACTGTTTTTCCTGTAATCACTGAGGAAAAACAGGTCGGAAGTGATAAGGTCACATTCGCTAAATTGAAGTTAAAATAGATACTCCCACTGTACCCTTGAACCGTTCCCCCCGCATTCTCGGCCTTAAAACTGTAAAGGTAATCGCTGCTGCTGAGTAATGTTATTTTTTGGCCTGCTGTAGGGGCGAATGTCGTATCTGAATAAAATTCAACAGTAAAGTCTTGAACAACGCCACCTATTCTAAAAAATTTTGGAGTAAAGCGGCCATCCAGTCGCTCACAGGCTCGTTGCAGATCGGCGTCATGGAATCTAAAGTGGAAAGTTTGTGTTGGTGCGTCCCCTATAAATATATCTGGGACGTCAGAGGTTGTATTATAAGCTGTCCATATGGTTGATATTTTTAATGTATAATACAGTCCTGGAACGGATGTTTTGAATAATTTATGTCCCCCGTAAACGAGCCCTGAATCAACCATTTTATTTCTGACAGTGATAGGGCCGCCAGTAGCACTGGAATGTGCTGTACAATATACACTGCCACTGTCATGGGTATCCTGATTAGGCCAGCGTAATTGTACCCCAGTCGGACCGAGTTGAGTTGGGTGGTAAAATACCAGGTTATTACTGCTCCCGGAATACTGGAAATCTGCGCGGCCATTTCTTTCCGGCGGCACACCATCAGGTCCCGCACCAACAATAAAATCAACGGTTGCGTTACAGACAGAATTAATAAAGATAAGAATGGTAAAAATAATAAATTGTAGAGTAGTTTTCATATGCACTCCATTTCAGACACTCATTGCATGAGTGTTTGATATTTAGTGATAGTAAGATTTAATCAGCATAATGCTGGTTCCCTTTGGCGTAGCTAACATCATTTATTCATATAATAGAAATGATATAGAGTTGTGATTTTTTAATTTATCAGTGTAGTTATGTGGTACAAACCGCTTATTGCCAGGCGCAGTGCACGCCTGGCAATAAGTAAAATCAGGGATAAGTCATGGAGAATGTGCCCGTGGCTTCAAATGCGCCTGCGGTGATCACCGGGGCGGGTTGATCCTGCACGAAATCGGGAACCAGTTGCGCTTCGAAATCCAGGATATGTTCGACCCCTGGGTGAGTCACATCAATGGCATTAACGTCAATCCAACCGTCAGAGTTTGTCGCCGACTCATATTCTGTATAAAAAGAATATCGATTGTTAGGATAAATGTGTTCCGCTTGACCGGTCACGGCATCGTTCAGGCCGGTAATTTTTACCCCAATTCCTCCGACTGCATTGTTTGTCTGTTGGTTACCCAATAGCCCGACGCTGTTCCCGGTTTTTGTGGTGGACAGCCGCGTTTCAATGCCTCCAATACCCACACAGTCTTTTAATGCTATCTGGAACTGACGTTTGGAATTACTGGTCCCGTTACTAATATCCGAGGTTAAAACATTGCCAAAATCGACGGTGTTGCCTTTAACATTTGTACCTGCAACGGCATCGGCATAACAGGTTGGGGCCGTAATCATCAGACCAAGGTTTCTAAACTCAACCACTAAATAATACCCTTGTCCATGGGTGCTGCTTCTGATGCTAAAACCGGGGGCATTTGTTGAAGCGAAACCACGGGTATCAAGGGTAGCGTTCCTGTCAATCTCCGCCTTAAATGAATCGTAGTAACCGGAACCGCCGCCAGTATATATACGGCTCTGATAGTCGCTGCCGAGGTAATAGGTGGTTCTCACCTGGAAAGTGAGTTGTTGATAGCCTGTACATTGTGATGGGTCGACAACATGGCCCGAGAATTCATCTTTATGGGTTCCATCAGCAAGAAGGCTGTGTTCCGCTCCTATGCCAAATGTAATGCCAGGGCTACTGAAATTAAGGATTTCGACCGACACATAGACACCTTGTGTCGTTGTCTTAAATAAGGGCTTGCCATCATACTGTTTGCCTGAGTTAATCAGGTTATGGTAAAGCTCCGAAGCAGATTGATCTCCGCTGGACGCGTCGCCAGAATAACAGTAAATCATATTGGATGTGGAGTTCGATATCATGTATACGCCTAACGGCTTAATCAATCCTGGTGTGGGCTGCCCAGCAGAAGCAGGTTGTGTTCCATTCGGGAAAATATTGATTATAACATCACCATCATCATTTGGTTCGCCGTAGCTAATACGTGTTCCCGCCCATGTTGAAAATACAGCGCCAGTGCTGATTAATAATACCAGGCTAATTACTGTCTTACTCAATCTGTTAATGATCATCTGAATCCGCTCTTTATTTTTCATTCCATTGAATTAATCGTACCAGGTATCTACCAGTACACTGGTTGCCACTTTTCCGGCAGTGACAGAGGCAATATCATCAACTTTTTGCATTCGGGTATAAAAAGCCCAGGTCGAGTTATTCAGACTCTGTGCATTAACCGTATATGTCGACCGTGAAATACCTGCAGGAGACCAGACGTTAAACATATTGCTGCGATCGTGCGTTGAAAAAATCACCACGCCAACATTTTTGGCGCCATTACTTTCCTCATTCGGAAAAATTTGTTGCGAGCCTGCTGCAAAAGCGCCGTTTTTAGGTTTGAAATCCAGATGCAAATTTGTGGTCCCTGTTGGGGCACTCCCGGAACAGTTATACAAATGGATAAAGAATTCCTGACCCCCTGAAAAATATTGCTCCGCCGTAATGCCGCTGGCGAAATAACCCAGGCTCACCGTACCTAAATCGACCGTCCCGCTGTTGCTAACGGATACCGTGCAGGTGGTGCTCAGCACTTTTGCGTTAAAGTCGACACTCACATCAGCCAATGTACTGGCGCTAAATAGCGCAGCACTAATGATAAGAGTGGTAGATAAACCGTGCTTTTTCATAACGTCCCTTTTACACAGGCTGCGCTGTAAATCACTTATAGGTAATATCAAATACTGCCTGGCTGGAAAACTCACCGGCAGTGACGTCCGCGTCAGCCTTACCGCTATCGCGGATCAGGCGTGCGCTGAGCGGCACGGTCGCGCCACCACCGACCATGGTGACCGGGAACGCGTTGGCGGATTTACACTTCAGTTGTGTACCGCTTTTAGGGGTTGCTGACCCCCAGACCTCAACGGCGACCGCTGCTGCTTTCGGGGTTGCAACGGAGGCGTTGGCAAATGCTTCTCCCGCGCCTGCGCTATCACAGGTTGAACCACTGGCCGGTTTCAATGTGAACTCTGCGCTGGATGTGGCTGCGCAGTTGCTGAGTATCAGATTGAATGATTTTGCTTTGTTTCCGCTGATCACTTCCGGGATGAAAACATCCTGAAAATCAATGTCGGTAACTGTCTTTGAGTTTTCCTGTACTTCGGCGCTACAGGTTCCTGCGGTGACTTTTGTCACGACGGTAAGATCCAGGGAATCCGTGGTGGCATTGGCGGTATTCATCCCAATGCTGAAGCATGCCATGGTGCTGACGACGTAGCAGGCTAAAGTTGTTTTTTTCATTGTGCTACCCCGTTATTCATAGGTGAAGTTAAACGTGACTTTGGCGCTGAAATCACCGATTGTGCCCTTATCAGCCTGGGTTTCTCGCATTACGGCAGCCAGTTTTAATCCGCCGCTGATTTCAGCAGTTGTCCACGTGATGTTTTCATCGTTCTGAACTTTAAAAAATGTGTCAGTTGACGTACTGGCCCGACGGAAACCGACACCGATACTGCCCGTTAACCCTGGCCCACCAGCGAGAGGGATCGCCAGGTTCATCCCCGCGACACCGGTTTTTTTCTCTGCCGTGATGGTAGAAATGATTTTGCTCGGGCTACCCGTACAGTTTTCCGTTTTTAAGGTAAATTCACCTACCGTTTCGGCACTTTTCGCGCGTAACTGGTCCAGCCTGATATCAGGAATGACCAGCTTATAGGCGTCAGTGCCGGTTTTAGACGTACCGGTTCCTTCCAGTTTGATATCACAGGTCGGCTGTATAATATCGGCCCTGAATTTAACGTCGACATCAACGGCCAGTGCCGAGGCTGAGAGCGTCAGCACGGCAAGTGCCAGAGGAATATTTTTCCGTGTCATAGGTTATCCATATCTCGCGGATTTTAGTGAGTTGCAGATACCGTACAGAGTACGTTATCCAGTGACAGGGTCTGGTTGCCGCGCTGGTCAGCAGCGGATGCCGGAACCTGATAGCGCGCGATGCAGTGCTGCGAAACGTTGTCCTTATCGGACCAGTTCACCTGCAACACGCCGTTATCTTCGATACCACGCACAAAGGCCTGGTTGTTCTGGCCGATATAGCCCAGAGATTGCCCTTGCTCATTGGTGATATTGGCGGCAAATGGCAGAGGTTCGCCATCGCTACGACGCATCGTGATCATCGCTGAGCGGCCCTGATCGGTTTCGAAACTGGTCATGGTAATGGCCCCGTAGCGCGGAACCGTTTGTGAACTGGTGCTCTTAAGCTCTACGTCGTTTTCCAGCTCCTGAATATCGAGCGTGATGTTGTTTTCACGGTACGGGGAGGCGGAGGTGGTGACGCCATAACCCCAGCGGTCAATGGTGTTACTGCTGTAGTTGATTCGTGCGCCATGCGCTCCAGGGGCTTTCACCAGGACAAGCGTATCGGTATCGCTAAAGCTGTGATTGGTATACGTCAGCCCGCCACCGTGCAGGACAAAGCCGCCATCGGTGCTGAGAGAGAGCTGACGGCTGTGGTCAGTGTCAGCCGATGCTGAGCCAGACCATGTACCCCATTGCGATTCATAGCTGAGATAACCGCCAATATCCGCCAGATTGGAACTCTGCTTATTGGTGGAGTAATTGGTATTCACGCTGTAGTTATATTTTCCATCGCCGCTGCTGCCGTTGGCGCTGGCGCTCAAACGATGGCTGCCGTTAAAGTCAGTGCTCATACGGCTGTCGAGATACTGGAAGCCGCTGTCGCGATGTTTACCGCCCAGTAATTTTTCCAGCGGAATGCTGAAACTCAGATAGAAACTGTCATCCTGATCGCCGTCTTCATTCCAGGTGCGTTGTACTGTGGCACTCCATGTTCCCCAACTTGTCCCTTTGCTGTAGCCCATAGAGTACGTGCTCTGGCTATGGCTTCCGCTCCAGTAATCCGTCCAACTACCATTAAGATAAAACGAGCCGTAATCGACCTCCTCGAACATCAGCGGCTGGTTGAGACTGATAGTGAACTGATTGCGGGTACGCTGATAATTCCCCATTGTGCGTTGCTCGTCTGGCGAGCTGTGTCTGGCATCATCCTGTAACGTCAGGGCATCGTTCAGCCCCAGGTAATTACTGGTGGAATAGCGATAGGCGGCCAGGTTTAGTGAGGTATTGGTGGCACTGAACATTTTGTTCCACGAAATACGATAGCTTTGCCCGGTGTAGGTTTGATCGTTGTAGATATTCGCCTTCGACTGAGTGACGTCCAGCGATACTGCGCCGATGCTGGTGTTTACGCCCAGCCCCAGCAGCACGGCCATAAAGTCAGCATCGGTGAACTGGATACCCGTATAGCCGGTAAAGGTGTTGTTGATACCGTAGTAGAATGACCCTTGCAGCAAGTTATAGTCTTCGCGCAAATCGTCGCGAACGATTTGCCCACCGCTGAGATCCCAACGCCCGACGCCCGGACGCAGCATCTGCATAACCGAGGAGAACGGTTGTGAGAATGTCCGCCGTGAACCGTCGGCTTCTTCAATGGTGACCACCAGATCATTGCCGTAGCCAGAAGGCATGATGTCATCAATGGCGAATTCGCCAGGCGGTACGGTTCCTTCGTAAATTTTATAGCCGCCCTGGGTGATGGTGACTTTGGCGTTACTGTTTGCCACGCCGCGGATCACCGGGGCAAAACTGGTCATGGAAGGCGGTAACATGCGGTCGTCGCTGTACAGGCGTGCGCCTTTAATGCCGACAGAGTCGAAGGTTTCCCCGGTGGTGTAGGTCTCCCCGACCACAAGTTGAGAACGAATAAATGGCAGCTCGCGCTGCATATAGCTGTTCTGGATATCAAAATTACCGCCAACATCCTGCTGCCAGCTATAGTTACCGTTGCTTCTGAAATGCCAGTTCCCGAGGTTAAGCCCTGCGTTGAGTGCAGTATAGAACGACTGAGTTTCATCACCCCGGCGCGTGTTGCGCCAGCCGTTCATACGGTAGGACAACATGGCGGCACTGATGCCGTCTTCCCATAATGACGGGTCGATATATCCCTGATAATTACTGAGGATCCAGATCTGCGGAACCGTGATATCCAACTTCTGATCGTTAGTATCGAAATAGACTTCTGACTGTGGGATCGCCCGCGCCAGATCGAGACAATCATCAGCTTCCGCTTCGCCTTTGCGTAATACAGCCTCTCCGTCTTTGAGATCCGGCTGTTTAATATGCAACTGATTGAGCATTTTACGAGAAATACAGGCGTCGGCACTTTTCTTGCCGGTATCAATAAGTTCTACGGTCATGCTCGTTGCGGCACTTTCATTGACGTAGACTTTTACGTCATAGCTGCCGGGCATAGCAGGGTTACCGTCGGAATAACGCGACAGGTCAATCCCCTGGGCAGAACTCCCCATCAGGAAGCTGGGATCGTATTCAATACTTTCTGCCGCATTGGCAGCATGGCCATAAATGCAGGCAAAAATAACGGCAATCCGTGTCAGTTTACAATGAGTCATCTGTTTTTTCTTATGCTCGACGCTGTAATCATTCAGTCAATAATTAATTCAAGATATTTACCCTGGCGATAATGTAATTCGTGAGATTACATATTTGCTTCGCCTTTTATTTCACTGCCGTAATCACTAATAGCTGAATAGTGTAATTTAGCGCCGCCAGGGGAGGTATTCAGACCCTGTACTGTAAATTCGGCATCGCTTTTTGGCGCAACCATTGTGGCGTCTACGGTATATTTTTTATTTCCCGACTGCACATCGACAGACGAGAAGGAAACATAATAAGGCGTTGGGTTCGTTACTTTTATTTTATTTCCATTCCAGCGCCAGGTTAATTGCTCTGGCGCTTTGAAATGCTCACCGGCTAATCCATCAGGGCGATAGAACAGTTTGATACGGGTACGGAAAGCCAGTTGCAGGACATTTTTATTTTCAGCTTCTTTTGCCTGCATTTTGGGTGGAACTTCCAGCACGTTAAACCAGTACACACTTTCCCTGTCTTTCGGTAATGCCTGCGTACCGGTATAGGTGATGGTAACGGTTTGGCCTTTTTTCGGGTCTATGCGTGAGACCGGTGGGGTCGCGTTAAACGGGACTTTGATCAAAGCCGGGTCTACATTGTCATCACCGGTATCAAGCCAGGACTGCACCAGCAATGGGCGAGAGCCTTTATTTTCCAGGCGAGCAGTGATCTTTTTGTCGCTTTCTTTATAGATGATGCGCGTACCGTTGATAACGATATCGGCCTGGGTTATGGGGCTGAATGCCGTAAGCGTTGCACCGACAACGATAGCAGCGATAGTCTTGTTATAATTCAACATGTTATCTCTCCCTGAAACATCTCTAAATCCTGAAACAGGGGATGTAACACATCCCCTTGTGATTTTTACAACGGTAACGCTATTACTGATAAGTCAGGGTATAGGTTGCGTTGGTTTTCACCGGGCCGCTGGTGACGGTTGCGGTTGAAGAAGATTTCACATAGGACGCCATATAGCTGAAGGTGGCGATATGGCTGGTTGAATCGATAGGAGAAGAAATTTTGCTTGAAGGATCGTTTACTTTAACCAGTGCCGGGGTGGTGGCGGAGACATCGTGAAGTGCGATGTTGACACCTTTAGCCGGGCCGCTGATGGAGTTGTCATTTTCCAGAGTACCTTGGGTGGAGCTGTGGAAAGTAGAGGTAAAGCTCATTGTTGCCGTTTTATTTGCGGCTGCATTGGAGCAGTTTACTGAGATGCTGATTGCTGCCGGGTATGCACCCAGCGCTTTGTCATTCAGCGCTGCAATATCACTTGGTTTCGCGGTTTTCAGGGTGATGTTAACATCGTTGCTGCCACCGTTAACGGTTGCCGGGCAGGTTTCATCAGAAACCAGACCGTTGATATTTATTTCACCACCATCCACAGCCATTGCATTACCAGCAGAAAAACAGGACGCTGCCAGAACAACCGCCAGAAGCTTCTTGTTCATTATAATTCTCCATAAAATATTAAATGAGTTAAAAAATGATACGTAAAGTTAATTACGGGATGGGCAATATAATAGGAGTGTGTTTTTTTGTAAAATATTGTTTTTATATTAATGGGCTATTTGTATTTCTATATTAAATATTATTTTTATAATGAATATTATGTGTGGGTTTTTATTTCTGTGATGAATTGTTTGGCGGCAAATATGGCAGGGTAAGTGGATGAAAGCTATATATATTCTTTCTATTTCATTTAAATGGCTCTAAATCGTTTTAAAAGTCAATATTTATCATTGTTAGAATAAATTAAATTACATTTAAGATAAAATTATGTGTAATTGGTTAAAGTTTGATGTCAAAGCGAACGGGGGAAATAATATTAAATTAGAGGATGTTTTAATTATTTTTTTGTGCGTATTTTTTGTATTACGCGAAAGCAGGGCTAATTAATACAGGAGAACACGTATTACCAAAGAGAAGGGCGCGGAAATTGTGCATCAGTCAGTAACCGGGCAAGCGTGTGGTTATCCGGGAATACGAGACCTGGCGCAATCTCAAACAGCGGCCAGAGCATAAAACCACGGTTCTTCATATCATAGTGCGGAACAGTGAGGCGTTCAGTGTTAATCACCGCATCACCAAACAGCATGATGTCGAGATCTAACGTGCGCGGCCCCCAGCGTTCGGCCTTACGAACGCGGCCTTGCTGCAATTCAATACGCTGTGTGTGATTGAGTAACTCTTCAGGTGCGAGAGTTGTTTCCAGCGCCACGGCGGCGTTTAAGTAATCCGGCTGATCTTGTGGCCCCAGCGGAGGGGTACGGTAAAACGAAGAAACGGCAAGAATGCGGCTTTCAGGAATTTCACCGAGTGCTTTCACGGCAGCATTGACCTGCTCCAGCGGAGAGGCCAGATTGCTGCCTATGGCAATATATGCCACTGTCATGTGGTGCCCTCGCGACGCGGTGCGCGTTTGCGCGGACGACGAGTACGACGGCGCTGTGCTGGTTCTTCATCCAGCTCGGTGAGCATCCCTTTTTGATCTGGTGGCGCAGAAACCTGGAATTCACCCCACCATTTCGCCAGACGTTGCAGCTCAGCGTTGCGTTCCACTTCTGCACGCAGTGCCAGCAGGTCGTAAGCGGCGCGGAACTTCGGATGCTCCAGCAGTTTCCATGCACGTTTGCCCTGACGACGGGACATGCGCAACTGCAACTGCCAGATATCGCGAGTTAGCGTAGTCAGACGTTTCGGGATCGCCAGTGAACGGCAGGCTTCGTCCAGCACATCGTTCATCGCCAGCGCGAAAGCATCGTGATAGGTAAGGCCGCTCTCTTGCGCGATTTTTTGTGCCGTCTCCAGCAGTGGATACCAGAACATGGCGGCAAACAGGAACGCCGGGTTAACGCGCATATCATTATGGATACGCGTATCAGTATTTTTCAGTACCTGCTCAATCATCCGCTCCATTGGGCTGTCGCCATTTTCCGTGAAGTAACGGGTAATGGTCGGGAACAGCGGCTGGAACAGATGATATTCACACAGCAATTTATAGGTTTCGTAACCGTAGCCTGCTTGTAGAAGTTTGAGTGATTCTTCAAACAGGCGTGCCGGTGGGATATCGTTCAGCAGGGTAGCCAGGCGTGGGATCGGTTCTGCGGTTTCCGGGCTGATACGCATACCCAACTTGGCGGCAAAACGTACCGCGCGCAGCATACGTACCGGATCTTCACGGTAGCGCGTTTCCGGGTTACCAATCAGGCGAATCACGCCGTCTTTCAGATCTTTCATGCCGCCAACGTAATCACGGACGGTAAAATCCGCGACGCTGTAATACAGGCTGTTGATGGTGAAATCGCGGCGCTGGGCGTCTTCTTCGATGGAGCCGAATATGTTGTCGCGCAGCAACATGCCGTTTTGCCCACGCTGGGAGGTCGTGCGGTCGCTGACGTTGCCTTCGTGGTGCCCACGGAAGGTTGCGACTTCGATAATTTCCGGACCAAACATCACGTGAGCAAGACGGAAACGGCGACCCACCAGACGGCAGTTACGGAATAGTTTGCGCACCTGCTCAGGCGTGGCGTTAGTGGTCACGTCGAAATCTTTCGGCTTTTTGCCAAGTAACAGGTCGCGCACGCCGCCGCCAACCAGCCAGGCTTCGTATCCCGCTTTATTGAGCCTGTACATTACCTTCAGGGCATTTTCACTGATATCTTTGCGGGAAATAGCATGCTGTTCACGCGGGATCACCGTCACCTGTGGACGGGCGACTGCCTGTTCAGCCTCGCTCTCCTCGCGGCTTAGCACCTTGCGGCAAAAATTAGCGACTCGGGTAAAAATAATACACCTCGGTAGTGTCAAACATCATTCAGGACAAAAAAATAGCGGCTAATCATAGCTCAGCATGACGCATTTGAGAATGTTGAATTTACAATTGCCGACTCAGGTACGGCGGTCAGCGTCCAGTTTTTGACGGCTGACTGAAGGATTTGCTCGACGCTGAAATCCTGCCAATGTGTTTCTGCCTGCTGACCAAGAAATTGAAGTGCCGCGATTAGTACCGGGCGCGGGTCGCCTTTTGGTAACGCAGGCGCATGATTCTGCTTGGAAAGTTTAGCGCCTTGTGCGTTAAGCGCCAGCGGCAAATGAATGTAATCTGGCGCTTGCCAGTCAAAAAGCTGGTACAGCGAGATTTGCCGCACTGTGGGTTCAATCAAATCTGCGCCACGGACAATTTCAGTCACGCCCTGAAAGTGATCATCAACCACCACAGCCAGGTTATAGGCAAACAAACCATCACGGCGATGAATAATAAAATCTTCCTGCGCCAGTTTTTCGTCGGCGTGGATAATGCCGCGCAGTTGGTCAGTGAACTGCATAACCGGATGCACCTGCCGAATACGTACAGCCGCGTTGTCCGGGCCATGATGCAATTCACGGCAATGACCGTCGTAGATACCGCCAATACTGTGAATACGTGCGCGCGTACAGGTGCAGTAATAACTTAGTCCTTGCTCACGTAACCAGGCGAGGGCTTCACGATAGGCGTCGTGACGTTGGGATTGCCAGAGAACATCGCCGTCCCAGTGCAGGCCGTAATGTTCCAGTTGGCGCAGGATAGTCTCTGCGGCACCGGGAACTTCACGGGGTGGGTCGATATCTTCAATGCGTACCAGCCAGCGACCTTGCCGGGCGTGTGCTTGCAGATAGCTGCCAAGCGCAGCGATCAGAGAACCAAAATGAAGTTCGCCGGAAGGTGAGGGGGCAAAGCGCCCAATATAGTGTGTGTCTGTCATCTCTTTGAACAAAAAATAAGGCGGGAGCATTTCCCGCCTGTGGTAAACGTGATGGAACAGCTTTAATTAGCCAGCCATCTGTTTTTCGCGAATTTCAGCCAGCGTTTTGCAGTCGATGCACAGATCGGCTGTTGGGCGCGCTTCCAGACGACGAATACCAATTTCAACACCGCAGGATTCGCAGTAGCCGAAATCTTCGTCTTCCACTTTTTTCAGCGTCTTCTCGATCTTTTTGATCAGCTTACGCTCGCGATCGCGGTTACGCAGTTCGAGGCTGAACTCTTCTTCCTGGGCGGCACGGTCTACCGGATCCGGGAAGTTGGCGGCTTCATCCTGCATATGTGTAACGGTGCGATCGACTTCATCCCTGAGTTGATTACGCCATGCTTCCAGAATACGACGGAAGTGCGCCAGCTGGGCTTCGTTCATATACTCTTCGCCCGGCTTCTCCTGATATGGCTCCACCCCAGCGATGGCGAGAATACTCAGGGACGATGTTTTACGGTTTTGCCCTTCTTGCATGTTGCTTCTCCTTAACACGCACTATCGATCCCCATGTTCGGGGGAAAAATGAGGCCGCTATAAATAGCAGATGCTTTTCCGGATAGCAATTATCTAAACGTAACACTTGACAACTGTGTGAGGAAAAGCGTATTTGCGCACGCGACCAGAATGTAAATTAACCAGTTACTTATTCAACTACAGAGTAACGGGCAGTGATTTTTTAAGAGCCATACCTTCAGCAGAAAGTTCCGCCTTATAAGCCAGAATTTCTACCCCCCTCTGTTGAGCCTCTGACAATAGTTGCGCGTATTTCTCATCGATGTGGCGCGCGGGTGAAAACCGTGTAATGGCTGAATGTAGCACGGCGAAAAAAATCACTGCACGCTGGCCTTCAGCCGCTACGCTCATCAACTCCCGAAGATGTTTCTGACCTCGTTCAGTCACTGCATCGGGAAAGTATCCCTGTTCGTTTTCCGCTAACGTAACCGATTTCACTTCAATATAGCAGTCAGGTCGAAACCTCGCCTGTAACATGAAGTCAACACGGCTGCGTTCGGCACCGTATTTTACTTCGCTTTTCAGCGAGCTATAGCCTGACAGCTCCGAAATATTCCCATTAAGGATAGCCTCTTTCGTCAATCTGTTTGCCCAAAGTGTATTGACGCAAATAAATGCACCGTTTTGGCTTTGGGTCAGTTCCCAGGTGTGCGGATATTTCCGTTTTGTGTTGTCGGAAGTTGAATACCAGACGGTATCTCCAGGTGTTGCACAACCGGTCATCGCGCCAGTATTCGGGCAGTGTAGCGTTAATTCCTGGCCATCTGGTGTGATCACATCGGCTAAAAAACGTTTATAACGTTGAACCAGCGTGGCGCGTTGTAGAGGGGGGGAAAATTCCATTGCGATAAAACCCTTGTTATTGCGTCAGTGTCCAGCGTTTTAGCGGCGTGTAGCGTGTGCGTCCTCGGGCAAACGAGGAAGCGTAAAGGGTGAACTCCGTCACCGTATACGACCAGTTAAAGCCAGGCGGCGGGATTGTCACCGCCTCGCTGGCATCGCGCAATAAGGTGATATGCGGATGAAACGGTCGATTGCTTTGAAAACAACCACTGCGTGCTGCTTGTGAACGAAGCATATTCGCCAGTTGGATTAATCCGCGCGGCGGCTGGCGCATACCAAGCCACACCACGCGAGAACGTAGCCACTGACCGGCGTCATCAAGCGTTAGTGTGAAACCGGGTTGACGAATCCGTCCGGCCAAAAGTGAGAGCGCCTTCTCTTTCTCTGCGCTCACTTCGCCTAAAAACGCCAGCGTCAGATGCAAGTTCTCAGCGGCAACCGGACGCCCCGCTTCTGGTGGAAACTGTGCGGCGCGCCAGTGGATAATCTGTTCGCGGATTTCTGCAGGTAAGTCGATGGCAAAGAACAGCCGTTGCGGTTCAGACATGTCAGGCACTCGGTTATGAATTACCGCGATGCTACAATGCGCCGCGAAGAATGTTAACCCTCAGGAGCGTTTTGTGTCGTCGTTGCCCGTTGCTGCCGTCTTACCTGAATTACTTGCCGCCCTCGATTGTGCACCGCAGGTGTTATTAAGCGCGCCGACCGGAGCCGGGAAATCGACCTGGCTGCCGCTGCAACTGCTGGCGCATCCTGGTATTCGCGGGAAAATCATCCTGCTGGAGCCGCGGCGTCTGGCGGCGCGTAACGTCGCGCAACGGCTGGCGGAGCTGCTTAACGAAAAGCCCGGCGATACCGTTGGCTACCGGATGCGTGCGCAAAATTGCGTCGGGCCGAATACCCGTTTGGAAGTCGTTACTGAAGGGGTGTTGACGCGCATGATCCAACGCGACCCGGAACTAAGCGGCGTCGGTCTGGTGATCCTTGATGAGTTTCATGAACGCAGTCTGCAGGCGGATCTGGCGCTGGCGTTGTTACTCGATGTGCAACAAGGGCTGCGCGATGACCTGAAGCTGCTGATTATGTCAGCCACGCTGGATAACGAGCGCTTACAGCAAATGTTGCCGGAAGCCCCCGTTGTTGTTTCCGCAGGACGTTCGTATCCGGTGGAGCGCCGCTATTTGCCGCTGCCTACACATCAACGTTTTGACGAAGCCGTTGCTGTCGCCACCGCCGAATTGCTACGCCAGGAAGCAGGATCTCTGCTGCTGTTTTTACCTGGCGTCGGGGAAATTCAGCGTGTGCAGGAACAACTGGCTTCGCGTGTAGGCAGTGATGTGTTGCTTTGTCCACTGTATGGCGCATTGTCGTTGAACGATCAGCGAAAAGCGATCCTCCCGGCACCACAAGGGATGCGCAAAGTGGTGCTGGCAACCAATATTGCTGAAACCAGTTTAACTATCGAAGGTATTCGCCTGGTGGTGGATTGCGCCCAGGAAAGGATGGCGCGCTTTGATCCGCGAACGGGTCTTACACGGTTGATTACCCAGCGAGTTAGTCAGGCGTCGATGACGCAGCGTGCCGGGCGCGCCGGGCGACTGGAGCCGGGCATTTGCCTGCATTTGATCGCCAAAGAGCAGGCGGAACGCGCCGCTGCACAAAGTGAACCGGAAATCTTACAAAGCGATCTCTCCGGTTTGCTGATGGAATTACTGCAATGGGGATGCAGCGATCCGGCGCAGATGAACTGGTTGGATCAACCACCAACGGTGAATCTACAGGCTGCGAAACGCCTGTTACAGATGCTTGGCGCGCTGGATGGCGAACGACTTAGCGCGAAAGGGCAAAAAATGGCGACGCTGGGTAATGATCCACGGTTAGCCGCTATGCTGGTGAGCGCGAAGAGTGATGATGAAGCCGCTACCGCCGCAAAAATTGCCGCCATTCTCGAAGAGCCGCCCCGCATGGGGAATAGCGACCTGGAAGTGGCGTTTTCCCGCAATCAACCGGCCTGGCAACAGCGTAGTCAGCAACTGTTAAAGCGCTTAAACGTCCGTGGTGGCGAGGCCGACAGTGCGTTTATTGCGCCGCTGCTTGCCCAGGCCTTTGCCGATCGTATTGCTCGTCGCCGTGGCCAGGATGGTCGTTATCAACTGGCGAACGGTATGGGAGCAATGCTGGACGCGGATGATGCCTTAAGCCGCCACGAGTGGTTGATCGCTCCTTTGTTATTGCAGGGCAGCGCCTCGCCGGATGCGCGAATTCTACTGGCGCTACCGGTCGATATTGATGAGTTAGTGCAACGCTGCTCACAGCTATTACAGCAATCTGACACCGTTGAATGGGACGATGCACAAGGCACGCTGAAGGCCTGGCGTCGGTTGCAGATTGGTCAGCTCACAGTAAAAGTACAGCCGCTGGCGAAACCGTCGGAAGATGAATTACATCATGCAATGCTCAACGGTATTCGCGATAAAGGTCTAAACGTTCTTAACTGGACGCCGGAAGCGGAGCAGCTACGCTTGCGTTTGCTGTGTGCTGCAAAGTGGTTACCGGAATATGACTGGCCAGCAATGGATGAGGCGAGCTTGCTGGCGTCGCTGGAAACGTGGCTGCTGCCACATATGGCCGGCGTACATTCGCTGCGTGGCCTGAAATCTCTTGATGTTTATCAGGCGCTGCGCGGATTACTTGATTGGGGAATGCAGCAACGTCTGGATAGTGAATTGCCTGCGCATTACACTGTGCCGACGGGAAGCCGGATCGCCATTCGTTATCATGAAGATAACCCACCCGCGCTGGCGGTGAGAATGCAAGAGATGTTTGGCGAAGCCACTAATCCGACTATCGCTCAGGGGCGCGTGCCGCTGGTGCTGGAATTGCTTTCACCCGCCCAGAGGCCGCTGCAAATCACGCGTGATTTAAGTGCCTTCTGGCAGGGAGCGTATCGCGAGGTGCAAAAAGAGATGAAAGGGCGTTATCCCAAACACGTCTGGCCGGACGACCCGGCGAATACCGCACCGACGCGACGGACGAAAAAGTATTCGTGAGGTTGGTAAACGGGCACGGGCAGTCCCTTCGCCCCGGTTCTCTTCCATAGGGGGAGGGCGAAAAGTACTTTGAGAGATATCTTCTTCTGTCTTGTCACAGAAGAATAGAAAATCGGGCTTTTGCGCCTGAATATTGCGGAGAAAATGTATGGCCGGGAATGACCGCGAGCCAATTGGACGCAAAGGGAAACCGACGCGTCCTGTCAAACAAAAGGTAAGCCGTCGTCGCTACGAAGATGACGACGATTATGATGACTATGAGGATGAAGAACCGATGCCACGCAAAGGTAAGGGCAAAGGGCGTAAGCCTCGTGGTAAACGCGGCTGGCTATGGCTGCTACTGAAACTGGGGATCGTATTTGCGGTGTTAATCGCCGTTTACGGTGTTTATCTCGATCAAAAAATTCGCAGCCGTATCGATGGCAAGGTGTGGCAATTGCCAGCGGCAGTTTATGGTCGGATGGTAAACCTTGAGCCAGACATGACCATCAGCAAGAACGAGATGGTGAAATTGCTGGAGGCCACGCAATATCGTCAGGTGTCGAAGATGACCCGTCCTGGCGAATTTACCGTGCAGGCCAACAGCATTGAGATGATCCGCCGTCCGTTTGATTTCCCGGATAGTAAAGAAGGACAGGTGCGTGCGCGTCTGACTTTTGAGGGCGATCATCTGGCGACTATTGTCAATATGGAGAACAACCGTCAGTTCGGTTTCTTCCGTCTTGATCCGCGTCTGATCACCATGATCTCCTCACCAAACGGCGAACAGCGTCTGTTTGTGCCGCGTAGTGGTTTCCCGGATTTGCTGGTAGATACTTTGCTGGCGACAGAAGACCGTCATTTCTACGAGCATGATGGTATCAGTCTCTACTCCATTGGACGTGCGGTGCTGGCGAACCTGACCGCCGGGCGCACGGTGCAGGGGGCGAGTACGCTGACTCAACAGTTAGTGAAGAACCTGTTCCTCTCTAGCGAACGTTCTTACTGGCGTAAAGCGAACGAAGCCTATATGGCGTTAATCATGGATGCGCGTTACAGCAAAGACCGCATTCTTGAGCTGTATATGAACGAGGTATATCTCGGTCAGAGCGGTGACAACGAAATCCGTGGTTTCCCGCTGGCAAGCCTGTACTACTTTGGTCGTCCGGTAGAAGAGTTGAGCCTTGATCAGCAGGCGCTGTTAGTCGGTATGGTGAAAGGTGCGTCTATCTATAACCCGTGGCGCAACCCGAAACTGGCGCTTGAGCGACGTAACCTGGTACTGCGTCTGTTGCAACAGCAGCAGATTATTGATCAAGAACTCTACGACATGTTGAGCGCACGTCCGCTGGGCGTACAGCCGCGCGGTGGGGTGATCTCTCCGCAGCCTGCCTTTATGCAACTGGTGCGCCAGGAGTTGCAGGCGAAACTGGGCGATAAAGTGAAAGATCTCTCTGGCGTGAAGATCTTCACTACTTTTGACTCGGTGGCTCAGGACGCGGCAGAAAAAGCCGCCGTGGAAGGCATTCCGGCACTGAAGAAACAGCGTAAGTTGAGCGATCTGGAAACGGCGATTGTGGTTGTTGACCGCTTTAGCGGTGAAGTTCGCGCGATGGTCGGTGGCTCCGAACCGCAGTTTGCGGGTTACAACCGTGCGATGCAGGCGCGTCGTTCGATTGGATCACTGGCAAAACCAGCGACCTATCTGACGGCCTTAAGCCAGCCGAAAATCTATCGCCTGAATACGTGGATTGCCGATGCGCCAATCGCGCTGCGTCAGCCTAACGGTCAGGTCTGGTCACCACAGAACGATGACCGCCGTTATAGCGAGAGCGGCAGAGTAATGTTGGTAGATGCGCTGACCCGTTCGATGAACGTGCCAACGGTGAATCTGGGGATGGCGTTAGGGTTACCTGCGGTAACGGACACCTGGATTAAACTGGGCGTGCCGAAAGATCAGTTGAATCCGGTTCCGGCAATGTTGCTTGGGGCGCTGAACTTAACGCCAATCGAAGTGGCGCAGGCATTCCAGACTATCGCCAGCGGCGGTAACCGTGCGCCGCTTTCTGCATTGCGTTCAGTCATTGCCGAAGACGGTAAAGTGCTCTATCAGAGCTTCCCGCAGGCGGAACGCGCAGTTCCGGCACAAGCGGCGTATCTGACGCTATGGACCATGCAGCAAGTGGTGCAACGTGGTACTGGTCGCCAATTGGGAGCGAAATACCCGAATCTGCACCTGGCGGGCAAAACCGGGACTACCAACAACAACGTTGATACCTGGTTTGCGGGCATTGACGGCAGCACGGTGACCATCACCTGGGTTGGCCGCGATAACAACCAGCCGACTAAGTTGTACGGTGCCAGCGGGGCGATGTCGATTTACCAGCGTTATTTGGCTAACCAGACGCCAACGCCGCTGAATCTTGTACCGCCGGAAGATATCGTGGATATGGGCGTCGACTACGACGGCAACTTTGTTTGCAGCGGTGGAATGCGTATCTTGCCGGTCTGGACCAGCGATCCGCAATCGCTGTGTCAACAGAGTGAGATGCAGCAGCAGCCGTCAGGCAATCCGTTTGATCAGTCTTCTCAGCCGCAGCAGCAGCAACCTGCTCAACAAGAGCAGAAAGACAGCGACGGCGTGGCGGGCTGGATTAAGGAAATGTTTGGTAGTAATTAACATTTAACTGTGACCTACCGGATGGCGTGCCGCCATCCGGTAAAATAACATCCTTCCAAAAGCATTAACCCTTTCTTTTCATCTGATTGTTTATTGACCCTTTGGTTGCTTCTCTGATGGGTACTGCTTGCCATCGTCTCGCCGTTTCGAATATTATTTCATCTTTATAATAATCATTCTCGTTTACGTTATCATTCACTTTCACTTTACATCAGAGATATACCAATGGCGCGTTACAAAACTGCTCAGCCAAAACACTCGCTGCGTAAAATCGCAGTCGTAGTAGCCACAGCGGTTAGCGGCATGTCTGTTTATGCACAGGCAGCGGTTGAACCGAAAGAAGAGACTATCACCGTTACCGCTGCACCTGCACCGCAAGAAAGCGCATGGGGGCCGGCAGCCACTATTGCGGCGCGACAGTCAGCCACCGGTACTAAAACAGATACGCCGATTCAAAAAGTACCGCAGTCTATTTCTGTGGTCACAGCCGAAGAGATGGCGCTACACCAGCCGAAGTCAGTAAAAGAAGCGCTTAGCTATACGCCAGGGGTTTCGGTCGGTACGCGTGGTGCGTCCAACACTTATGACCACCTGATCATCCGTGGTTTTGCTGCAGAAGGCCAAAGTCAGAATAACTATCTGAACGGCCTGAAGATGCAGGGTAACTTCTATAACGATGCGGTTATCGATCCGTATATGCTTGAGCGCGCTGAAATCATGCGTGGTCCTGTTTCCGTGCTTTACGGGAAAAGCAGCCCAGGTGGCTTGTTGAATATTGTCAGCAAGCGCCCGACTACCGAACCGCTGAAAGAAGTTCAGTTTAAAGCCGGTACTGACAGCCTGTTCCAGACTGGTTTTGATTTCAGCGATGCGCTGGATGATGACGGCGTTTATTCTTATCGTCTGACCGGTCTTGCGCGTTCTGCTAATGCCCAGCAGAAGGGCGCAGAAGAGCAGCGTTATGCTATTGCTCCTGCGTTCACCTGGCGTCCGGACGATAAAACCAATTTCACCTTCCTTTCTTACTTCCAGAACGAGCCGGAAACGGGCTATTACGGCTGGTTGCCGAAAGAGGGAACCGTTGAGCCGCTGCCGAACGGTAAGCGTCTGCCGACCGACTTTAACGAAGGTGCGAAGAACAATACCTATTCTCGTAACGAGAAGATGGTGGGCTACAGCTTCGACCACGAATTTAACGACACCTTTACGGTGCGTCAGAACCTGCGTTTTGCTGAAAACAAAACCTCGCAAAACAGCGTTTATGGCTACGGTGTCTGCTCAGATCCGGCGAATGCTTACAGCCAGCAGTGTGCAGCTATAGCACCTGCGGATAAAGGTCACTACCTGGCGCGGAAATACGTTGTTGATGATGAGAAACTGCAAAACTTCTCTGTTGATACCCAGTTACAAAGCAAATTCGCCACTGGCGATATCGACCATACTCTGCTGACTGGCGTCGACTTTATGCGTATGCGTAATGACATCAACGCCTGGTTTGGTTACGACGACTCTGTGCCGCTGTTGAATCTGTATAATCCGGTGAATACCGATTTCGATTTCAATGCCAAAGACCCGGATAACTCCGGCCCGTACCGCATCCTGAATAAGCAGAAGCAAACAGGCATTTACGTTCAGGATCAGGCGCAGTGGGATAAAGTACTGGTCACTCTGGGCGGTCGTTATGACTGGGCAGATCAAGAATCGCTTAACCGCGTAGCGGGAACGACTGACAAACGTGATGACAAACAGTTCACCTGGCGTGGTGGTGTTAACTATCTGTTTGATAACGGCGTAACACCGTACTTCAGCTATAGCGAATCGTTTGAACCTTCTTCTCAGGTCGGGAAGGATGGTAATATTTTCGCACCGTCTAAAGGTAAGCAGTACGAAGTCGGCGTGAAATACGTACCGGAAGATCGCCCAATCGTGGTGACGGGTGCACTGTATAATCTCACCAAAACTAACAACCTGATGGCAGATCCTGAGGGTTCATTCTTCTCGGTTGAAGGTGGTGAGATCCGCGCGCGTGGCGTAGAAATCGAAGCAAAAGCGGCGCTGTCGGCAAGTGTTAACGTGGTCGGTTCTTATACCTACACCGATGCGGAATACACCACCGATACTACCTACAAAGGTAATACGCCTGCGCAGGTGCCAAAACACATGGCTTCTCTGTGGGCTGACTATACCTTCTTTGACGGCCCGCTTTCTGGCCTGACGCTGGGTACTGGCGGTCGTTATACTGGCTCCAGCTACGGTGATCCGGCTAACTCCTTTAAAGTGGGAAGTTATACGGTAGTTGATGCGTTAGTGCGTTATGATCTGGCGCGAGTTGGTATGGCTGGCTCCAACGTGGCGCTGCATGTTAACAACCTGTTCGATCGTGAATACGTCGCCAGTTGCTTTAACACCTATGGCTGCTTCTGGGGCGCAGAACGTCAGGTCGTTGCAACCGCAACCTTCCGTTTCTAATTTTCGCTTTGGGCACGGATTTCCGTGCCCGCTTCACAAGTTGGCTGTTATGCAGGAATACACGAATCATTCCGATACCACTTTTGCACTGCGTAATATTTCCTTTCGTGTGCCGGGGCGCACGCTTTTGCATCCGCTGTCGTTAACCTTTCCTGCCGGGAAAGTGACCGGCCTGATTGGTCACAACGGTTCTGGTAAATCCACACTGCTCAAAATGCTGGGACGTCATCAGCCGCCGTCGGAAGGCGAGATTCTTCTTGATGCCCAGCCGTTGGAAAGCTGGAGCAGTAAAGCCTTTGCCCGCAAAGTCGCTTATTTGCCGCAGCAGATTCCTCCGGCTGAAGGGATGACCGTGCGCGAACTGGTGGCGATTGGTCGCTATCCGTGGCACGGCGCGTTGGGGCGATTTGGCGTGGCAGATCGCGAAAAGGTCGAAGAAGCCATCGCTCTTGTCGGCTTAAAATCACTGGCGCATCGGCTGGTGGATAGCCTTTCTGGCGGTGAACGTCAGCGAGCGTGGATCGCCATGCTGGTGGCGCAGGATAGCCGATGCCTGCTGCTGGATGAACCGACCTCGGCGCTGGATATCGCTCATCAGGTTGACGTGTTGGCGCTGGTGCATCGTTTAAGCCAGGAACGCGGCCTGACGGTGATTGCTGTGCTGCACGATATCAATATGGCGGCGCGTTACTGTGATTATCTGGTCGCCCTGCGCGGCGGTGAAATGATTGCTCAGGGAACGCCTGCGGAAATTATGCGCGGCGAAACCCTCGAAATGATTTATGGCATCCCGATGGGTATTTTGCCGCATCCGGCGGGTGCCGCACCTGTGAGTTTTGTTTATTGATGAGCGGCTTACCTCTTCTTTCGCGTCGTCGACTGTTAACGGCGATGGCGCTTTCTCCGTTGTTATGGCAGATGAATACCGCTCGCGCGGCGGCGATTGATCCGCATCGTATTGTGGCGCTGGAGTGGTTGCCGGTGGAACTGCTACTGGCGCTCGGCATCATGCCTTACGGTGTGGCGGACACCATTAACTATCGACTGTGGGTCAGCGAACCGCCATTACCGGAATCGGTGATTGACGTTGGTTTGCGTACAGAACCTAACCTCGAACTACTGACCGAAATGAAACCGTCGTTTATGGTCTGGTCGGCAGGATATGGCCCTTCGCCAGAAATGCTGGCACGCATTGCACCGGGGCGCGGATTTAACTTCAGCGACGGCAAGCAGCCACTGATGATGGCGCGTAAATCACTGATGGAAATGGCGGATTTGCTCAACCTGCAAAGCGCGGCAGAAAAGCATTTAGCGCAATATGAAAAATTTATCCGCAGTATGAAACCCCGCTTTGTAAAGCGTGGAGCGCGCCCGTTATTGCTGACGTCGCTTCTCGATCCGCGCCATATGCTGGTCTTCGGTCCAAACAGCTTGTTCCAGGAAATTCTCGATGAGTACGGTATTGTGAATGCATGGCAAGGGGAAACCAACTTCTGGGGCAGCACCGCGGTCAGTATTGATCGTCTGGCGGCGTATAAAGATGTTGATGTGCTGTGTTTTGATCACGATAACAGTAAGGACATGGACGCGTTAATGGCGACACCGCTGTGGCAGGCCATGCCGTTTGTCCGTGCAGGGCGTTTTCAACGCGTACCCGCAGTTTGGTTCTATGGCGCGACGCTTTCGGCAATGCACTTTGTGCGCATTCTGGATAACGCCATTGGAGGCCAGGCGTGAGTAAACGAATTGCGCTTTTTCCGGCGTTATTGTTGGCGTTGCTGGTGATTGCCGCTGTGGTGCTCACCTGGATGAACTTCTCGCATGCGCTGCCGCGTAGCCAGTGGACTCAGGCAATCTGGTCGCCGGATATTGACGTCATTGAGCAGATGATTTTTCACTACAGCTTGCTGCCGCGTCTGGCTATTTCGCTGCTGGTTGGCGCGGGTCTGGGGCTGGTTGGCGTGCTGTTTCAGCAAGTGCTACGTAACCCGCTGGCGGAACCGACCACGCTTGGCGTCGCAACGGGCGCGCAACTGGGGATTACCGTCACCACGCTGTGGGCGATTCCTGGTGTGGCGGCAAGTCAGTTCGCCGCGCTGGCGGGGGCTTGTGTGGTTGGCTTAATCGTCTTTGGCGTCGCGTGGGGTAAACGCCTTTCGCCAGTGACGTTGATCCTCGCGGGTCTGGTCGTGAGCCTTTATTGTGGGGCAATCAACCAGTTACTGGTCATTTTTCATCATGACCAGTTGCAAAGCATGTTCCTGTGGAGCACCGGTACGCTGACGCAAACCGACTGGGGCGGCGTTGAACGTTTATGGCCGCAGTTACTGGGCGGCGTGATGCTGACATTGCTACTACTGCGCCCGTTAACCCTGATGGGGCTTGATGATGGCGTGGCGCGCAATCTGGGGCTGGCACTGTCGCTGGCGCGTCTGGCTGCGCTGTCTCTGGCGATTGTTATCAGCGCCTTGCTGGTGAACGCGGTCGGGATTATCGGCTTTATCGGTTTGTTCGCGCCGCTGCTGGCGAAAATGCTGGGCGCGCGTCGTCTGCTGCCGCGGCTGATGCTGGCGTCACTGATTGGGGCACTCATTCTCTGGCTTTCCGATCAGATAATTCTCTGGCTAACCCGCGTATGGATGGAAGTTTCCACCGGATCGGTCACTGCACTGATTGGTGCGCCGCTGCTGCTGTGGCTGCTGCCACGTTTACGCAGCATTAGCGCGCCGGATATGAAGGTTAACGATCGGGTCGCGATTGAACGCCAACATGTGCTGGCGTTTGCCCTCGCTGGTGGTGTGCTGCTGCTGATTGCCGTAGTGGTGGCGCTGTCGTTTGGTCGTGATTCGCAAGGCTGGACGTGGGCGAGTGGGGGACTGCTTGAGGATTTAATGCCCTGGCGCTGGCCGCGAATTATGGCGGCACTGTTTGCAGGCGTGATGCTGGCAGTGGCTGGCTGTATTATTCAGCGGCTGACCGGAAACCCGATGGCAAGCCCCGAAGTGCTGGGGATCAGCTCTGGTGCGGCGTTTGGCGTAGTGCTGATGCTGTTTCTGGTGCCGGGCAACGCCTTTGGCTGGTTGCTGCCCGCGGGAAGTCTCGGTGCGGCGGTGACGCTGTTGATCATTATGATCGCCGCCGGGCGCGGTGGATTTTCACCACATCGGATGCTGCTGGCGGGGATGGCATTAAGCACCGCGTTCACTATGCTGCTGATGATGTTGCAGGCGAGCGGCGATCCACGTATGGCGCAAGTGCTGACCTGGATTTCCGGTTCGACCTACAATGCCACCGATGCGCAGGTCTGGCGCACCGGAATTGTGATGGTGATTTTGCTGGCAATTACGCCGCTGTGCCGTCGCTGGCTGACCATTTTACCGCTGGGTGGTGATACCGCACGAGCCGTGGGGATGGCGCTGACGCCGACGCGAGTTGCGTTGCTGATGCTGGCGGCCTGTCTGACGGCGACCGCGACAATGACCATTGGGCCATTGAGTTTTGTTGGTCTGATGGCACCACATATTGCACGGATGATGGGCTTTCGACGGACGATGCCGCACATTGTGATTTCGGCGCTGGTGGGTGGTTTGCTGCTGGTGTTTGCGGACTGGTGCGGGCGGATGGTGTTGTTTCCGTTCCAGATCCCGGCGGGATTATTGTCGACGTTTATCGGCGCGCCGTATTTTATTTATTTGCTGAGAAAGCAGAGCCGTTAATAAAATGCCTCGCCCGGTGGGCGAGGCAAAATCATCACAACTTAGCAAACACCCGACGTGCGGCATCGATGGTGTTATTGATATCTTCCATGCTGTGCGCCACGGACATAAAGCCCGCTTCAAACGCTGACGGTGCCAGGTAAACACCTTCGTCCAGCATCATATGGAAGAAACGCTTAAAGCGTTCCACGTCACAGGCCATTACGTCCTGATAACACGTCACTGACCCGGCATCGGTAAAGAAAATACCGAACATGCCGCCAACGTGGTTCACAACCAGAGGAATCCCCGCTTCTTCTGCCGCTTCCAACAAGCCTTCCGCCAGACGTGTTGTCAGCTCATCCAGTGTCTCGTGAACACCCGGCTGCGCGACTTCATTCAGACAGGCGAAACCGGCTGCCATCGCAATTGGGTTACCGGAAAGTGTACCCGCCTGATACACCGGGCCGGTCGGGGCCAGCGCATCCATCACATCACGACGGCCGCCGAAGGCACCAACAGGCATCCCGCCGCCAATGATTTTACCCAGGCAGGTGAGATCCGGCACGACACCGTAATAATCCTGTGCGCCCGCCAGCGCCACGCGGAAGCCGGTCATTACTTCATCAATGATTAGCAACGCGCCAAACTCGTCACACAGCGCGCGCAGACCCGGCAGAAACTCCGGCAACGGCGGAACGCAGTTCATGTTACCGGCTACCGGTTCAACGATAATACAGGCAATTTCTTCCGGGTACTGCTCAAACGCGGCGCGCACAGACGCCAGATCGTTATAGGTACAGGTTAAGGTATGTTTGGCGAAATCCGCCGGAACGCCCGGAGAGTTCGGTTGACCCAGCGTCAGTGCGCCAGATCCTGCTTTCACTAACAGACAGTCGGCGTGGCCGTGGTAACAACCTTCGAATTTAATGATTTTATCGCGGCCGGTAAAACCACGGGCGAGGCGGATAGCGCTCATCGTCGCTTCGGTGCCGGAGTTCACCATACGCACCATATCCATCGTCGGCACCAGTTCGGTCACCAGTTCCGCCATTTTTACTTCCATTTCGGTCGGCGCACCAAAGCTCAGACCGCGCCCGGCGGCTTCAATTACTGCGTTACGGATCGCCGGGTGGTTATGGCCCAGCACCATCGGCCCCCAGGAACCGACATAATCGATATACGCTTTGCCATCAACATCGTACAGATAAGCGCCGTCCGCTTTTTCGATAAACAGTGGAGTGCCGCCCACGCCGGTAAAAGCGCGAACAGGGGAGTTCACACCGCCAGGGATCAGCTCGCGCGCTGCGCTGTAAAGATTTTCAGACTTACTCATGGAGGGTTCCTGATTCGTAGAAAAAGTGAATGGCTGCTATTCTATGTTATTCATGACAAGTTAAATACTCGTCAAGCATCAGGTTGCTTGTACTGCGGCAACCCGGATTTCTAAGAGTATAAAAGTTTTGCGCATTTGAAACATTACGCTTTGCAAAGGATTTTCATCGAACGAGCGAGTAGAATGCCGTCATCTTATTTGTATGACCAATAAGTGATCATTGGATGAAAACTGATACACCCTCTTCTGAAATACCGCAGGCTGCGCGTCTGCGACGCAGACAACTGATTCGTCAACTTCTTGAGCGCGACAAAACGCCATTAGCCATTTTGTTTATGGCTGCGGTCGTCGGCACCCTTGTCGGGCTGGCAGCAGTAGCTTTTGACAAAGGCGTCGCCTGGTTGCAGAACCAACGTATGGGCGCGCTGGTACATACTGCCGACAATTACCCACTTTTGTTGACCGTCGCTTTTCTCTGTTCGGCGGTGCTGGCGATGTTCGGTTATTTTTTGGTGCGCAAATACGCGCCGGAAGCAGGTGGTTCAGGTATTCCGGAAATTGAAGGCGCGCTGGAAGATCAACGTCCCGTCCGCTGGTGGCGTGTATTGCCGGTGAAGTTCTTTGGTGGTCTGGGAACGCTGGGCGGTGGCATGGTGCTGGGACGCGAAGGGCCAACCGTACAGATCGGCGGTAACATTGGCCGCATGGTGCTTGATATTTTCCGCATGAAAGGTGATGAAGCTCGTCACACGTTGCTGGCAACCGGTGCGGCGGCGGGGCTGGCGGCGGCCTTTAACGCGCCGCTCGCGGGCATTCTTTTTATTATCGAAGAGATGCGTCCGCAATTCCGCTATACGCTAATTTCGATTAAAGCGGTATTTATTGGCGTCATTATGTCGACCATTATGTACCGGATATTTAATCACGAAGTCGCGTTAATTGACGTAGGTAAACTCTCTGATGCGCCGCTCAATACGCTCTGGCTTTATCTGATCCTCGGTATTATTTTTGGTATCTTCGGCCCTATTTTTAATAAATGGGTGCTGGGGATGCAGGATTTGTTGCACCGTGTGCACGGCGGCAATATCACGAAATGGGTGCTGATGGGCGGTGCGATTGGCGGCCTGTGTGGCTTGCTTGGTTTCGTTGCGCCAGAAACTTCGGGCGGTGGTTTTAACCTGATTCCTATCGCGACAGCAGGGAATTTCAGCATGGGAATGCTGATTTTTATTTTTGTTGCGCGGGTGATCACCACACTGCTCTGCTTTTCTTCTGGTGCACCGGGCGGTATTTTCGCCCCGATGCTGGCGCTTGGTACGGTTTTGGGAACGGCATTTGGCATGGTCGCTACGGAACTGTTTCCGCAATATCACCTTGAAGCAGGGACATTTGCTATTGCTGGAATGGGCGCGTTACTGGCGGCATCCGTTCGTGCGCCGCTAACCGGGATAATATTGGTACTTGAGATGACAGATAACTATCAGCTCATTTTGCCAATGATTATTACCGGTCTTGGCGCAACACTATTAGCACAATTTACCGGCGGAAAACCGCTATACTCAGCGATTCTTGCCCGCACGCTGGCAAAACAGGAAGCGGAACAACTGGCGCGAAGCAAGGCCGCGGCTGCCAGCGAGAATACTTGAACGAAATACCAGGGTATTAGATAATGGCGCTTATTATTGGGTTAGAATTTGCCCAATTGCCGATGTCGTTTGGAGCAAAATATGAGTGATGACGTAGCACTGCCGCTGGAATTTACCGACGCAGCAGCCAACAAAGTTAAAAGCCTGATCGCTGATGAAGATAACCCGAATCTGAAGTTACGCGTGTATATCACTGGTGGCGGTTGCAGCGGCTTCCAGTATGGTTTCACCTTTGATGATCAGGTGAACGAAGGCGATATGACTATCGAAAAACAGGGCGTAGGCCTGGTGGTTGACCCGATGAGTCTGCAATACCTGGTCGGCGGTTCCGTTGACTATACCGAAGGTCTGGAAGGTTCACGTTTCATCGTGACCAACCCGAACGCGAAAAGCACCTGCGGTTGCGGTTCTTCCTTCAGCATCTAATCTGCTTTTAATATGCCGGATAACCTATCCGGCATATCTTCTCTTCAACGTCCATTATCATCCAGTGCAAACGTCGGTAGTTTAAGATGCCAACGGATAGCTGCCAGCCGAATCAATAGCGTTACAACCATCCCCATCATACTGGCTGTTTCCAGCGGTACGGAGAACGTGTAATGGGCTGTAGCGTGGACAATACCGCCGATAATGCAGGCCGTCGCGTAGATTTCTGTGCGTAATATCATCGGGATTTCACGCGCCAGTACATCCCGGATGATCCCGCCGCCAACGCCGGTGATCACCCCCATACAAACGGCAATCAGTGGGCCTGCTTCCGCATTAAAGGCTTTGTTGACACCAATACCAACAAACACCGCCAGGCCAACCGCGTCAAGCACAGGCAGCATCCATTTTGGTAAGCGTCTTGGCTGGCGTACCAGAACGATAGTCAACATACTGGTCACCATCGCGACGACCAGGTCTGTGGGATCTTTCACCCAAAATACCGGACCGTGATCCAGCGCCATGTCGCGAATTGTCCCGCCACCTACTGCGGTAACCACGCCCAGAACCAGGACGCCAAAAGGGTCCATACGCAATTTTCCGGCCAGCAAAACGCCGGAGATGGCAAATACCGCTGTGCCGACTATATCCAGCCAATAGACGAGCATTTCTCAATCCCCACTGAGCACCTGAAAATATCAGGCGCTAATCCACCTGTGAAAGCGCATTACAGAGTTGTTGTGCAGCGAGGATAATACGTGGGCTTGCGCGTTCAAACCAGTCGCTCGTGAGAGGAATAACGGGAATTTTGAGCTGTTCGCCCCAGTATTGCTTTATTTTAGGAATTTTATCCGCTCCGCCCGTGATGACAATAGCCTGTGGGGCGCGTGCTAATACCTGTTCGCGGCTAACCTGCGGCCAGGGAACCCGGCTGTCTTTAAAGATGTTTTCTCCGCCGCAAACTTCCAGCACCTGGTTCTGAATCGACTCTTTTCCGCTGGTGAACGGCGGATTAATGCCGAATTGTAAGAAAACACGTTTTTTAGGTTTATCAGCATATTGCGCTTTCAGTTGCGCATACTGTTCCAGTAAGGTTTGCGCGGCTTGCCCGGCTTTGTCTGGCTGCGGGCTCCAGGGTGCCAGTTGGCGTAGCGCATCAGCAATTTGTTCAATGCTTGTCGCATCGACCCACATCACTTTTATTCCCAGCGAAATCAGTTGGTCAACCTGCCGCTCGGCATTGCCCCCGCGCCAGGCAATCACCAGATCGGGCTTCAGCGCCACGATGCGCTCCAGATTCATCCCCTGCCAGGTGGAAACCTGCTCAATCTTCCGGGCTTCTGGTGGATAGTCGGAATAACTGCTGACCCCTACCGGGGTGATCCCGGCGGCAAAGGCAAGTTCAGTGTTGGCGGGAGAAAGAGTGATAACGCGCGGCGCGGCGTTGAGCCACAGCGGCGCGAGAAAAGACAGGGCGACCAGCGCCCTGAACAGTGACTTAGCCATGAGTCAGTTTCTGCACCAGTGACTCAACCATCAGGCTGGACTGTTTGGCTGCAACGGCCAGAAATTCGTCGAAGCTGAGATGAGACTGCTGATCGGCCACGTCAGAGATGGCGCGCACCACCACAAACGGTACGTTAAAATTGTGGCAGACATGAGCGATAGCCGTCGCTTCCATCTCTACCGCAATGGCTTGCGGGAAGTTGTGACGGATTTTCGCCAGAGCAACGGAGCCGTTGATGAAAGCGTCACCACTGACAATCAGACCGCGCACGGCGTTAAGATTCAGTTCGGCAATGCAGGACTCGGCAGCCGCGATCAATTTATCATCAGCTTTGAAGCCTGCCGGGCAGCCAGGTAGCTGACCGTATTCGTAGCCAAATGCCGTCACGTCGGCGTCGTGATAACGTGTTTCGTCAGAGACAACGATATCGCCTACTTTCAGCGTTGATGCCAGCCCCCCCGCAGAACCGGTGTTAATAATCACATCTGGCTTGCAGTGCTCCAGCAGTAGAGTCGCACCCAGCGCCGCAGCGACTTTACCGATACCCGATTTCAGAAGCGCAACCTCGGTTCCGTTCAGTTGACCCGTGTAGATTTCACAGCCACCCAGGCGGAGAGTTTGACGGTTTTCGATTTTGTCACGCAGCAGCGTAACTTCTTCTTCCATTGCACCAATGATGCCGATTTTCATAGATTTACTCGCGATAAGCCCGATTTGAGGGCATAGTTTATCATGCGCTTAAGGGGAAGCGTATTTCTCACGCGGGAGAGGTCATGACACAGATTGATTTCCGAAAAAAAATAAACTGGCATCGTCGTTATCGTTCACCGCAGGGCGTTAAAACCGAGCATGAGATCCTGCGGATCTTTGAAAGCGATCGGGGACGTATTATCAACTCCCCGGCAATTCGCCGTCTGCAACAAAAGACCCAGGTCTTCCCACTTGAGCGTAATGCCGCCGTGCGCACGCGTCTTACCCACTCTATGGAAGTGCAGCAGGTAGGGCGCTATATCGCCAAAGAGATATTAAGCCGTCTGAAAGAGCTTAAATTGTTGGAGGAGTATGGTCTGGACGAGCTGACCGGCCCCTTTGAAAGCATTGTCGAGATGTCATGCCTGATGCACGATATCGGTAACCCGCCGTTTGGTCATTTTGGCGAAGCGGCGATTAATGACTGGTTTCGCCAGCGTTTGTACCCGGGGGATGCCGAAAGTCAGCCGCTGACCGATGATCGCTGTCGTGTGGCAACGTTGCGATTAAGGGAAGGAGAGGAACCGCTCAATGAATTGCGGCGCAAAATTCGTCAGGATTTATGTCATTTTGAAGGCAATGCGCAGGGGATTCGCCTGGTGCATACATTGATGCGGATGAATCTCACCTGGGCGCAGGTTGGCGGTATTTTAAAATATACCCGTCCGGCGTGGTGGCGTGGTGATACGCCTGAGACGCATAACTATTTAATGAAAAAGCCGGGCTATTATCTTTCCGAAGAAGTCTATATTTCCCGTTTGCGTAAAGAACTTAATTTGGCTCTTTACAGTCGTTTTCCATTAACGTGGATTATGGAAGCTGCCGACGATATCTCTTATTGTGTGGCTGATCTTGAAGATGCGGTTGAGAAAAGAATATTTACCGTTGAACAGCTTTATCATCATCTCCACGAGGCATGGGGTCAGCATGAGAAAGGTTCGCTGTTTGCACAGGTAGTAGAAAATGCCTGGGAAAAATCACGCTCAAATAGCTTAAGTCGCAGCACGGAAGATCAGTTTTTTATGTATTTACGGGTTAATACTCTCAATAAACTGGTGCCTTACGCGGCACAACGATTTATTGATAATTTACCGACGATTTTTGCCGGAACGTTTAATCATGCGCTGTTGGAAGATGCCAGTGAATGTAGCGATCTTCTGAAGTTATATAAAAATGTCGCCGTAAAACATGTATTTAGCCATCCAGATGTCGAGCAGCTTGAATTACAGGGCTACCGGGTGATTAGTGGGTTATTAGAGATTTATCGTCCTTTATTAAGTTTGTCGTTATCAGACTTTACTGAACTGGTAGAAAAAGAACGGGTGAAACGTTTCCCGATTGAATCGCGCTTATTCCACAAGCTCTCCACGCGCCATCGGCTGGCCTATGTCGAGGCCGTCAGTAAATTATCGTCAGATTCTCCTGAATTTCCTCTATGGGAATATTATTATCGCTGCCGCCTGCTACAGGATTATATCAGCGGTATGACAGACCTCTATGCGTGGGATGAATACCGGCGTCTGATGGCTGTAGAACAATAACCAGGCTTTTGTAAAGACGGACAATAAATTTTTACTTTTTGCAGAAACTTTAGTTCGGAACTTCGCGCTATAAAACGAATCTGAAGAACACAGCAATTTTGCGTTATCTGTTAATCGAGACTGAAATACATGAAAAAAACCACATTAGCACTGAGTGCACTGGCTCTGAGTTTAGGTTTGGCGTTATCTCCGCTCTCTGCAACGGCGGCTGAGACTTCTTCAGCAACGACAGCCCAGCAGATGCCAAGCCTTGCACCGATGCTCGAAAAGGTGATGCCTTCAGTGGTCAGCATTAACGTAGAAGGTAGCACAACCGTTAATACGCCGCGTATGCCGCGTAATTTCCAGCAGTTCTTCGGTGATGATTCTCCGTTCTGCCAGGACGGTTCTCCGTTCCAGAGTTCTCCGTTCTGCCAGGGTGGCCAGGGCGGTAACGGCGGCGGTCAGCAACAAAAATTCATGGCGCTGGGTTCCGGTGTCATCATTGATGCCGATAAAGGCTATGTTGTTACCAACAACCACGTTGTTGATAACGCGACGGTCATTAAAGTTCAACTGAGCGATGGCCGTAAGTTCGACGCGAAGATGGTTGGCAAAGATCCGCGCTCTGATATCGCGCTGATCCAGATCCAGAATCCGAAAAACCTGACTGCAATTAAGATGGCGGATTCCGATGCGCTGCGTGTAGGTGATTACACCGTAGCAATCGGCAACCCGTTCGGTCTGGGCGAGACGGTAACTTCCGGTATCGTCTCTGCACTGGGACGTAGCGGCCTGAACGCCGAAAACTACGAAAACTTCATCCAGACCGATGCCGCAATCAACCGCGGTAACTCCGGTGGCGCGCTGGTTAACCTGAACGGCGAACTGATCGGCATTAACACCGCGATCCTCGCGCCGGACGGCGGTAACATCGGTATCGGTTTTGCTATCCCGAGTAACATGGTGAAAAACCTGACCTCGCAGATGGTGGAATTCGGCCAGGTGAAACGCGGCGAGCTGGGCATTATGGGAACCGAGCTGAACTCTGAACTGGCGAAAGCAATGAAAGTTGACGCCCAGCGCGGTGCTTTCGTAAGTCAGGTTCTGCCGAACTCTTCCGCTGCGAAAGCTGGCATTAAAGCGGGTGATGTGATCACCTCACTGAACGGTAAACCGATCAGCAGCTTTGCCGCGCTGCGTGCCCAGGTTGGCACCATGCCGGTGGGTAGCAAACTGACCCTGGGCTTACTGCGCGATGGTAAGCAGGTTAACGTGAACCTGGAACTGCAGCAGAGCAGCCAGAATCAGGTTGATTCCAGCTCCATCTTCAACGGTATTGAAGGCGCAGAGATGAGCAACAAAGGCAAAGATCAGGGCGTGGTAGTGAACAACGTGAAAACGGGCACTCCGGCTGCACAGATCGGCCTGAAAAAAGGTGATGTGATTATTGGCGCGAACCAGCAGGCAGTGAAAAATATTGCTGAACTGCGTAAAGTTCTCGACAGCAAACCGTCTGTTCTGGCACTGAACATTCAGCGCGGCGACAGCACCATCTACCTGTTAATGCAGTAATCTCCCTCAACCCCTTCCTGCAAACGGGAAGGGGTTCTCTTTTCAATTTGTGACTCCCTCCACAACTCCATATTTCTGCATTGTCCTTTGTGCATTTGCACAATGCTGTGCGTTGCGTACTTCCTTATGCTAAACCGTGCTCAACGGAGGGCTTATGGCTGGCTGGCATCTTGATACCAAAATGGCGCAGGATATCGTGGCGCGCACTATGCGCATTATCGATACCAATATCAATGTAATGGATGCTCGCGGGCGAATTATCGGCAGCGGCGATCGTGAGCGTATTGGTGAATTGCACGAAGGTGCATTGCTGGTACTTTCGCAGGGGCGAGTAGTCGATATTGATGATGCCGTGGCGCGCCATCTGCATGGTGTGCGACAGGGGATCAATCTACCGTTACGGCTTGAGGGCGAAATTGTCGGCGTGATCGGACTGACCGGTGAACCGGAGCATTTGCGTAAATATGGCGAGCTGGTCTGTATGACGGCAGAAATGATGCTGGAACAGTCACGGTTGATGCACCTGCTGGCGCAGGATAGCCGACTGCGTGAAGAGCTGGTGATGCATCTGATTCAGGCTGAGGAGAGTACGCCAGCATTAACCGAATGGGCGCAGAGGTTGGGCATCGATCTCAATCAACCCCGCGTAGTAGCCATTGTCGAGGTCGACAGCGGTCAGCTTGGCGTCGATAGCGCGATGGCGGAATTACAGCAACTGCAAAACGCGCTGACTATGCCGGAACGTAATAATCTGGTTGCGATTGTTTCGCTGACTGAAATGGTGGTGCTAAAACCGGCGTTGAATCAGTTTGGGCGCTGGGATGCGGAAGATCATCGTAAGCGAGTTGAACAACTCATTACCCGCATGAAAGAGTATGGTCAGTTACGTTTCCGCGTTTCGCTGGGTAACTATTTTACCGGTCATGGCAGTATTGCCCGTTCTTATCGCACGGCGAAAACGACGATGGTCGTCGGTAAGCAGCGAATGCCAGAAAATCGCTGCTATTTTTATCAGGATCTGATGTTGCCTGTTTTACTTGATAGTTTGCGCGGTGACTGGCAAGCCAACGAACTGGCTCGTCCTCTGGCACGGCTCAAAGCGATGGATAATAACGGTTTGCTACGGCGTACGCTGGCGGCGTGGTTTCGCCATAATGTGCAGCCGCTGGCAACGTCAAAGGCGTTGTTTATCCATCGTAATACGCTGGAGTATCGTCTCAACCGTATCTCTGAATTGACCGGGCTGGATTTGGGTAATTTTGATGACAGGCTGTTGCTGTATGTGGCGTTGCAACTGGATGAAGAGCGGTAGGTTCATAACAAAATTAAAGCCGGGTGATACTTTACCCGGCTCGCAGAATGACATCAGTTACTATTATTTGCGTGTCAGCTTTTCCAGATCCGCCTCAATTTCGCTGATCTTATTGGTCACCACTGACTCCAGGTGACGCAAGTCATCGAGAATTTTACGTTTAAGATCCACTTCGCTACGATCGCGTTGGCAGATTTGATCAAGCTCATCAATGATATAACGCAGATTCGGGCTGATCTCCTGAACTTCTTTATAGCCCTGACCCACACCATCTGCAACCACCGTTTTGCGCTGACGTGGATATTTAAACTTCACGCTCTTGGCAAAAAACTCACCTTTATCTTTCTGGAAATAGATTTTCAGAATATCGTTGTTGGCTTCCTGCCGGAGGCTGTAACGATCAATTTCTTCAGGATTGGTAATACCCAGACTTTTCAGATTGTCGTACATAGCGTTACCTCAAAATGAGTCAGTAAATTGTGCTTATCTTAGCATTTGGCCTGGCCCGCCCGGCTCGACTGTGATCGCAGAAAGCCTTTTTCCAGACTTCTATCATGGCGTAAAAATTAAAAAATTACCTGCTTTATTCTGGCGATAGATTTTACGTTCTACACCAGTTCCAGTATCGTCACTTCCGGACGGCAGTTAAGCCGCAGCCCATACAAACTTCCCACGCCGCGGGTCGTATAGATTTTTCGTTCACCAAACGCATTTAACCCGGTGACGTAGCGTTTATCTTCGACTGGTGCAAAAGATTCGCCAACCAATGGCACGCGTAGCTGCCCGCCATGAGTATGACCGCACAGCATCAGATCCCAGGGGGCATCACGCATGATTTCTTTGCTGTCGGGATTATGTGCCAGCACCAGCCGTGGCAGATTAGCGTCGTTTACGCCGGGAGGGTTACATTGCCCGGCCCATAAATCCCCAGTGCCAACCAGTTCAAATTGTCGATTCTGTGTGGAGAGAACCGTTGCCTCGTTAAACAACACCTTGATACCCGCTGATTTCAGCGCTTCGCTAATTAAGCGATTCTTTTGCGTACCGACGGGGCGATCGTGGTTGCCGTAACAGGCAAATGTCGGCGCACATTCGGCAAGGGGAGATAGTACGCCACCAAACGCCGAAAAATTCAGCGGCATATCAAATAGTACGTAGTCGCCGCCCAGCAATATCAAATCGGGATTTTGCGCCACTCCAAGGGCAATGGCTTCTGATATCAGGGTGAGTGGAACAAAGCGGGAGTAATGGAGATCGGCAAGAAAAAGAATTTTGAACGGTGCGGCTTTATCTTTAAAAAAGGCGATGTGCTGATGGGTTAATTCAAGCCAGCCGGGTTCCAGGTAATGTATATAGCCGAAACCTGAGCCTGCGGCTAACGTTGCGGTGGCAGCCTGTAAAAAACGTCGGCGTGAAATCATCATCTTTCCCTGCAAAGAAAACGGGCAGCATCATGCTGCCCGTGTACATACTCTTAATCGATGGTACGCAGCAGTTCGTTGATGCCGACTTTACCGCGGGTTTTCGCGTCAACTTTCTTAACAATAACAGCACAGTAAAGGCTGTATTTACCATCTTTCGACGGCAGGTTGCCAGAAACAACTACAGAACCTGCCGGAACGCGACCATAGTGGATTTCACCCGTTTCACGGTCGTAAATACGGGTGCTCTGACCGATGTATACGCCCATGGAAATAACGGAACCTTCTTCGACAATTACGCCTTCAACGACTTCAGAACGCGCGCCGATGAAGCAGTTATCTTCAATGATGGTCGGGTTAGCCTGCAGCGGCTCCAGCACACCACCGATACCTACACCGCCAGACAGGTGCACGTTTTTACCAATCTGCGCACAGGAACCGACTGTGGCCCAGGTATCAACCATCGTACCTTCATCAACGTATGCACCGATGTTGACATAAGACGGCATCAGCACAGTGTTACGGGCGATAAACGCACCCTGACGCACTGCCGCGGGTGGCACCACGCGGAAGCCTTCTTTCTGGAAACGTGCTTCGTCGTAGTTGGCGAATTTCATCGGCACTTTATCGAAGTAGCGGCTTTCTGCTCCTTCTACCACCTGATTATCATTAATACGGAAAGAGAGCAGCACCGCTTTTTTTAACCACTGATGCGTCACCCACTGACCGTCAATTTTTTCCGCAACACGCAGTGCGCCGGAATCCAGCAGGGCGATCACCTGATTTACCGCTTCGCGGGTAACGGTGTCTGCATTGGCTGGCGTGATCTCGGCACGGCGTTCAAAAGCGGTCTCAATAATGTTCTGTAACTGCTGCATTGTTAAACTCTTTTCATATCAGTAAACACATCACCCTTTATCGTTTGGATTGAGGGCCTCTGTCAACCGCTGATGTACTTCCTGCTGCAACTCGTTATTAAGTGCACGTCGGTCAGCGGTGGCGATTATGAATAAATCTTCTACTCGCTCACCAATGGTTGTAATTCTGGCACCATGAAGCGAAATTCCCAGATCGGCAAAAATTTTCCCTACCCGTGCCAGCAGTCCAGGCTGGTCGAGAGCAATCAGCTCGAGGAATGATTTTCGGTCGGTATGGGTTGGCAAAAACGTCACTTCGGTTTCAACGGTAAAATGACGCAGTTTGGCGGGTTGACGACGCGGCTGAGGTGGCTGCCAGCTACTTTGTGTCAGTACCTGCTCCAGACCAAAACGAATAACTTCATGGCGATCAGTGGACAGAGGGCTGCCATCTGGCTCCAGCACGATGAAGGTATCCATCGCCATACCGTCGCGGGTGGTGAAAATTTGCGCGTCATGAACGCTTAAATTGCGACGGTCTAACTCGGCACAAACGGCGGCAAACAGGTATGGGCGGTCCGGGCTCCAGATAAAAATCTCGGTGCCACCGCGCGTGGCTTGCGGGCTAAGTAATACCAGCGGCTTACTTAAATCGTGCTGTAATAAATGGCGCGCGTGCCAGGCCAGTTGATTTGGGCTATGGCGGACAAAATAGTTAGCGCGACAGCGCGACCAAATTTGGTGCAGCGCCTCTTCGTCGATGTTATCCATGCGCAACAGAGCCAGCGCCTGAAGCTGGTGATGGCGAACCCGTTCGCGCATATCCGGCGTATTTTGCATTCCGCGTCGTAGCTGCTTTTCGGTAGCAAAATAGAGCTCACGCAACAGACTTTGCTTCCAGCTATTCCACAGCGTTTCGTTAGTGGCACAAATATCAGCCACCGTCAGGCATACCAGATAGCGCAGACGATTTTCCGTTTGTACTTCTTCGGCAAACTGTTTGATGACTTCCGGGTCCTGAATATCACGGCGCTGAGCGGTTACCGACATTAGCAAGTGCTGGCGAACCAGCCAGGCCACCAGTTGCGTTTCGCGCGAGTTCAGCCCGTGGAGTTCAGCAAAATTTACCACGTCTTGTGCGCCGAGTATGGAGTGATCGCCGCCGCGTCCTTTGGCGATATCATGAAACAATGCGGCGATGAAAATCAGCTCCGGCGATGGCAGGCGTGGCCAGACATCCACACACAACGGGTGGCGAGGGCGCGTCTCTTCACTGGCAAAACTTTCCAGTTTCAGCATCACGCGAATGGTGTGTTCATCTACTGTGTAAGCGTGGAACAAGTCAAACTGCATCTGCCCGACGATATGCGACCACTGCGGCATATAGGCACCGAGCACGCTATGACGATGCATTGGCAAAAGTCCGCGACGCACTGCGCCAGGGTGTCGAAGAATGCTTAAAAACAGTTTTCGCGCTTCCGGAATATTACACAGCGGTTGTTGCAGATGGCGACGGGCATGGCGCAACTGACGCAGCGTGGTGGAGTAAATACCAGTGATCGCGCTATTGCGCACCATGGTATAAAACATGCGCAAGATGGCTTCCGGCTGGCGCATAAACAGCGTTTCATCGCGTAGGTCGATCAGCGTACCACGTAGCTGAAATTCATCGTCAATCGGACGTGGTTTTTCATCTGCGGGGAGGGCGAGGATGGCTTCATCGAACAGTTGCAGCAGCATCTGGTTGAGTTCGCTGACGCGACGCGTGACGCGGAAATAATCCTTCATCATTCGTTCGACCGGTTCGTTACCTTCGCCACTGTAATTCAGACGCTGGGCGACGCTTAACTGGCGATCAAACAGCAGTCGGTTATCGTAACGGCTAACGACCAGATGCAGGGCAAAGCGAATGCGCCACAATATATGCAGACACTCGTTTAATTCCGCCCGCTCCGCAGACGTTAAGAAGCCAAACCCCACCATTTCATCCAGCGATGTAGCACCGAAATGTCGGCGGGCGACCCATTGCAGGGTGTGGATATCACGCAAGCCGCCGGGGCTGCTTTTGATATCTGGTTCGAGGTTGTAACTGGTGCCGTGATAACGCTGGTGGCGCTGGTTTTGCTCCTCAACTTTCGCCGCGTAGAACTTGTCAGAAGGCCAGAATCCTTCGCTGAAAATATGCTTTTGCAGTTCGAGAAATAGCGCCACATCGCCAATCAACAGACGTGATTCAATTAAATTGGTGGCGACGGTTAAATCCGATAACCCTTCCAACATACACTCTTCAAGGGTGCGCACGCTATGACCGACTTCCAGCTTCACATCCCAGAGCAGCGTTAACAGTTCGCCCACTTTTTGCGCCTGATCGTCCGGGAGTTTTTTACGACTTAAGATCAGTAAATCGATATCTGAAAGCGGATGTAACTCGCCGCGACCATAGCCACCGACGGCAACCAGCGCCAGATCGGCAATCTGGCTGAAACCCGCTTCTATCCATAAACGTTGCAGGAGCTGGTCGATAAACTCAGTGCGCGCCTCAATCAATTGTTCCGCAGAAATCCCGCTGTCAAAGGCATCGCCCAGCCAACGCTGGAAAGTGTCGATATGGGCTTTTATTCCACAGACGGTTAATTCATCTCGGGGCCAGACGCCAGGGTTTTGCGGTTGACCGGGAAGGGTGGGGAGAGCGGTGTTTGCGTACTGTTCTGGAAGGGTATTCATTGTGCGCCACCCATAAGATTAAATTATCGCATTAAAAAAGCCGGCATTCGCCGGCTTCAGATTGTTGACAAAGTACGCTTTGTTCATGCCGGATGCGGCGTGAACGCCTTATCCGGCCTACAACTTCTTGCAAATGGAGAAGGTAGGACGCATCAGGCAATTTTGCGTTTGTCTTCCTCTTATTCGTCGTGCGAGATTATCGCCGGGATGGTGTCATCCTTGCGTAGCGTCAGAATTTCGCAGCCGTTATCGGTCACTACAATAGTATGCTCGTATTGTGCAGACAAGCTGCGATCTTTGGTTTTTACCGTCCAGCCATCTTTCATGGTGCGGATCTCTTTTTTACCCGCGTTGACCATTGGCTCGATGGTGAAGGTCATCCCCGGTTTCAGCACGACGTTGGTTTCTGGGGAGTCATAGTGCAGCACTTGCGGCTCTTCATGGAAGCCGCGACCAATGCCGTGCCCGCAATATTCACGAACGACGGAGAAGCCTTCTGCTTCGACAAATTTCTGAATTGCCGCGCCGATTTCACGCAGATTAATGCCCGGTTTTACCATACGCAGCGCCAGATACAGGCTCTCTTGCGTAATGCGACACAGGCGTTCGCCCATGATGGTCGGTTTACCGACGATAAACATTTTTGAGGTGTCGCCGTGGAAACCATCTTTGATTACGGTGACGTCAATGTTAACGATGTCGCCGTCTTTCAGCAGTTTGGCGTCGTCCGGGATACCGTGGCACACCACTTCATTAATAGAAATGCAAACGGATTTCGGATAACCGTGATAGCCGAGGCAGGCAGAAACTGCGTGTTGCTGATTAACAATATAATCATTACAGATGCGATCCAGTTCGCCGGTGCTGACGCCCGGTTTAACATACGGTTCGATCATTTCCAGCACTTCGGCAGCCAGGCGGCCAGCGACGCGCATTTTTTCGATATCTTCAGGGGTCTTGATTGAGATAGCCATTAATTCTGTCCATCAGCGTCGGTGATACCGACAATATATATTTAAGTGCTGTCAATGGTATCACACCCTGCCAAATTGAGAATCATTCTGAACTTCGCGAAACGTGCCACCGAGGGTTTCCTGTAATAGAAAATTCATCGTGTGATGTTGTACACCGCACCAACAATTATTGGAGTCCACGGCGTATTTGTGGTATAAAGCGCGCCGGACTTCCGATCCATTTCGTATACACAGACTGGACGGAAGCGACAATCTCACTTTGTGTAACAACACACACGTATCGGCACATATTCCGGGGTGCCCTTTGGGGTCGGTAATATGGGATACGTGGAGGCATAACCCCAACTTTTATATAGAGGTTTTAATCATGGCAACTGTTTCCATGCGCGACATGCTCAAGGCTGGTGTTCACTTCGGTCACCAGACCCGTTACTGGAACCCGAAAATGAAGCCGTTCATTTTCGGTGCGCGTAACAAAGTTCATATCATCAACCTTGAGAAAACTGTACCGATGTTCAACGAAGCTCTGGCTGAACTGAACAAGATTGCTTCTCGCAAAGGTAAAATCCTTTTCGTTGGTACTAAACGCGCTGCAAGCGAAGCGGTGAAAGACGCTGCTCTGAGCTGCGACCAGTTCTTCGTGAACCATCGCTGGCTGGGCGGTATGCTGACTAACTGGAAAACCGTTCGTCAGTCCATCAAACGTCTGAAAGATCTGGAAACTCAGTCTCAGGACGGTACTTTCGACAAGCTGACCAAGAAAGAAGCGCTGATGCGCACTCGTGAGCTGGAGAAACTGGAAAACAGCCTGGGCGGTATCAAAGACATGGGCGGTCTGCCGGACGCTCTGTTTGTAATCGATGCTGACCACGAACACATTGCTATCAAAGAAGCAAACAACCTGGGTATTCCGGTATTTGCTATCGTTGATACCAACTCTGATCCGGACGGTGTTGACTTCGTTATCCCGGGTAACGACGACGCAATCCGTGCTGTAACCCTGTACCTGGGCGCTGTTGCTGCAACCGTTCGTGAAGGCCGTTCTCAGGATCTGGCTTCCCAGGCGGAAGAAAGCTTCGTAGAAGCTGAGTAATAAGGCTTGATAACTCCCCCGAAATAGTTCGAGTTGCAGGAAGGCGGCAAGCTCGAGAATCCCAGAGAGCTTACTTAAGTAAGTGACCTGAGTGAGCGAGCGAAGACAACGCGCCTGCAGCTTGAAATATGAAGGGGAGAGCCCTTATAGACCAGGTAGTACACGTTTGGTTAGGGGGCCTGCATATGGCCCCCTTTTTCACTTTTATATCTGTGCGGTTTAATTCCGGGCAGATCACATCTCCGAGGATTTTAGAATGGCTGAAATTACCGCATCCCTGGTAAAAGAGCTGCGTGAGCGTACTGGCGCAGGCATGATGGATTGCAAAAAAGCACTGACTGAAGCTAACGGCGACATCGAGCTGGCAATCGAAAACATGCGTAAGTCTGGTGCGATCAAAGCAGCGAAAAAAGCAGGCAACGTTGCTGCTGACGGCGTGATCAAAACCAAAATCGACGGCAACTACGGCATCATTCTGGAAGTTAACTGCCAGACTGACTTCGTGGCAAAAGATGCTGGTTTCCAGGCGTTCGCAGACAAAGTGCTGGACGCAGCGGTTGCTGGCAAAATCACTGACGTTGAAGTTCTGAAAGCACAGTTCGAAGAAGAACGTGTTGCGCTGGTAGCGAAAATCGGTGAAAACATCAACATTCGCCGTGTTGCTGCGCTGGAAGGCGACGTTCTGGGTTCTTATCAGCACGGCGCGCGTATCGGCGTTCTGGTTGCTGCTAAAGGCGCTGACGAAGAGCTGGTTAAACACATCGCTATGCATGTTGCTGCAAGCAAACCAGAATTCATCAAACCGGAAGACGTATCCGCTGAAGTGGTAGAGAAAGAATACCAGGTACAGTTGGACATCGCGATGCAGTCTGGTAAGCCGAAAGAAATCGCAGAGAAAATGGTTGAAGGCCGCATGAAGAAATTCACCGGCGAAGTTTCTCTGACCGGTCAGCCGTTCGTTATGGAACCGGCAAAAACTGTTGGTCAACTGCTGAAAGAGCATAACGCTGAAGTGACTGGCTTCATCCGCTTCGAAGTGGGTGAAGGCATCGAGAAAGTTGAGACTGACTTTGCAGCAGAAGTTGCTGCGATGTCCAAGCAGTCTTAATTATCGAAAAGGAGCCGCCTGAGGGCGGCTTCTTTTTGCGCCCATCTTGTAAATTCAGCTAACCCTTATGGGGCTGCGCTGAAAAGCGACGTACAATGTCGCCAGTATTAATTCATTTCAATCGTTGACAGTCTCAGGAAAGAAACATGGCTACCAATGCAAAACCCGTCTATAAACGCATTCTGCTTAAGTTAAGTGGCGAAGCTCTGCAGGGCACTGAAGGCTTCGGTATTGATGCAAGCATACTGGATCGCATGGCTCAGGAAATCAAAGAACTGGTTGAACTGGGTATTCAGGTTGGTGTGGTGATTGGTGGGGGTAACCTGTTCCGTGGTGCTGGTCTGGCGAAAGCGGGTATGAACCGCGTTGTGGGCGACCACATGGGCATGCTGGCGACCGTGATGAACGGCCTGGCAATGCGTGATGCACTGCACCGCGCCTATGTGAACGCTCGTCTGATGTCCGCTATTCCATTGAATGGCGTGTGTGACAGCTACAGTTGGGCCGAAGCTATCAGCCTGTTGCGTAATAACCGTGTGGTGATCCTCTCTGCCGGTACTGGTAACCCATTCTTCACCACTGACTCTGCAGCTTGCCTGCGTGGTATCGAAATTGAAGCCGATGTGGTGCTGAAAGCAACCAAAGTTGACGGTGTGTTTACCGCTGACCCGGCGCAAGATCCAACTGCAACTATGTACGAGCAGTTGACCTACAGTGAAGTGCTGGAGAAAGAACTGAAAGTGATGGACCTGGCTGCCTTTACGCTGGCTCGTGACCACAAATTACCGATTCGTGTTTTCAACATGAACAAACCGGGTGCGCTGCGCCGTGTGGTAATGGGTGAAAAAGAAGGGACTTTGATTACGGAATAATTCCCGTAATGGATAAATAAGGGTAAGATTCCGCATAAGTATCGCGGGGGCGTAAGTCTGATTATAAGGCGTTATTGTTTCAGGCAGTTTGGTCACGGCCAGCGCGCAACAACCGGAGCGTACAAAAGTACGTGAGGATTGCGAGCACAGCCCTGGGTCAAAATGGCAAATAAAATAGTCTAATAATCCAGACGATTACCCGTAATATGTTTAATCAGGGCTATACTTAGCACACTTCCACTGTGTGTGACTGTCTGGTCTGACTGAGACAAGTTTTCAAGGATTCGTAACGTGATTAGCGATATCAGAAAAGATGCTGAAGTACGCATGGACAAATGCGTAGAAGCGTTCAAAACCCAAATCAGCAAAATACGCACGGGTCGTGCTTCTCCCAGCCTGCTGGATGGCATTGTCGTGGAATATTACGGCACGCCGACGCCGCTGCGTCAACTGGCAAGCGTAACGGTAGAAGATTCCCGTACACTGAAAATCAACGTGTTTGACCGTTCAATGTCTCCGGCCGTTGAAAAAGCGATTATGGCGTCCGACCTCGGCCTGAACCCGAACTCTGCGGGTAGCGACATTCGTGTTCCACTGCCTCCGCTGACGGAAGAACGTCGTAAAGATCTGACCAAAATCGTTCGTGGTGAAGCAGAACAAGCACGTGTTGCGGTGCGTAACGTGCGCCGTGACGCGAACGACAAAGTGAAAGCACTGTTGAAAGAAAAAGAGATCAGCGAAGATGATGATCGCCGTTCTCAAGACGATGTACAGAAACTGACTGACGCTGCAATCAAGAAAATTGAAGCGGCGCTGGCAGACAAAGAAGCAGAACTGATGCAGTTCTGATTTCTTGAACGACAAAAACGCCGCTCAGTAGATCCTTGCGGATCGGCTGGCGGCGTTTTGCTTTTTATTCTGTCTCAACTCTGGATGTTTCATGAAGCAACTCACCATTCTGGGCTCGACCGGCTCGATTGGTTGCAGCACGCTGGACGTGGTGCGCCATAATCCCGAACACTTCCGCGTAGTTGCGCTGGTGGCAGGAAAAAATGTCACTCGCATGGTAGAACAGTGCCTGGAATTCTCTCCCCGCTATGCTGTTATGGACGATGAAGCGAGTGCGAAACTTCTTAAAACGACGCTACAACAACAAGGTAGCCGCACCGAAGTCTTAAGTGGCCAGCAGGCTGCTTGCGATATGGCGGCGCTTGACGATGTTGATCAGGTGATGGCTGCGATTGTCGGTGCCGCAGGCCTGCTACCTACGCTTGCCGCGATCCGCGCGGGTAAAACCATACTGCTGGCAAACAAAGAATCACTGGTCACCTGTGGACGTCTGTTCATGGACGCCGTAAAGCAGAGCAAAGCGCAGTTATTACCCGTCGATAGCGAACACAACGCCATTTTTCAGAGTTTACCGCAACCTATTCAGCACAATCTGGGATACGCTGACCTTGAGCAAAATGGCGTGGTGTCCATTTTACTTACCGGGTCTGGTGGCCCTTTCCGTGAGACGCCATTGCGTGATTTGGCAACAATGACGCCAGATCAAGCTTGTCGTCATCCGAACTGGTCGATGGGACGTAAAATTTCCGTCGATTCGGCCACCATGATGAACAAAGGTCTGGAATACATTGAAGCGCGCTGGTTGTTTAACGCTAGCGCCAGCCAGATGGAAGTGCTGATTCATCCGCAGTCAGTGATTCACTCAATGGTGCGTTATCAGGACGGCAGTGTTCTGGCGCAGTTGGGTGAACCCGACATGCGAACGCCAATAGCCCACACCATGGCATGGCCGAATCGCGTGAACTCTGGCGTGAAGCCGCTCGATTTTTGCAAACTGAGTGCGTTGACATTTTCCGCACCGGATTATGAACGTTATCCATGTCTGAAACTGGCGATGGATGCGTTTGAACAAGGCCAGGCTGCGACGACGGCATTGAACGCCGCAAACGAAATTAGTGTTGCAGCCTTCCTTGCGCAACGGATTCGTTTTACGGATATCGCCGCGTTGAATTTATCCGTGCTGGAAAAAATGGATATGCGCGAACCACAATGCGTGGACGATGTGTTGTCTGTTGATGTCAATGCGCGCGAGGTCGCCAGAAAAGAGGTGATGCGTCTCGCAAGCTGAGGATAATCCGGCTACAGAGAGTCGTGCTATTTGTTAGCGTTGGGCTTCAGTGATATAGTCTGCGCCATCTGATCGTAAGTAGTTGGCTTTCTAAGGTCAGGTATGCCGTGGTTTGACACGGCTTTTTTTTGTATAGGCTTCAGTATTCCTGAGTACCGTAAACCCTTTCAGGGAATAAGAAACGCGTGATGTTGTCTGCTACTCAACCACTTAGCGAAAAATTGCCAGTTCATGGCTGTCGCCATGTCGCGATCATTATGGATGGCAACGGGCGCTGGGCAAAAAAGCAAGGGAAAATTCGTGCCTTCGGGCATAAAGCCGGGGCTAAATCGGTCCGTCGGGCGGTCTCTTTTGCGGCCAACAACGGTATTGAGGCGTTAACGCTGTATGCCTTTAGTAGTGAAAACTGGAACCGACCAGCGCAGGAAGTCAGTGCGTTAATGGAACTGTTTGTGTGGGCGCTTGATAGCGAAGTAAAAAGCCTGCATCGGCATAACGTGCGTCTGCGTATTATTGGCGATACCAGTCGCTTTAACTCGCGTTTGCAAGAACGTATTCGTAAATCTGAAGCGTTAACTGCCGGGAATACCGGTCTGACGTTGAATATTGCGGCGAACTACGGTGGACGTTGGGATATAGTCCAGGGCGTCAGGCAACTGGCTGAAAAGGTGCAGCAAGGAAATCTGCAACCGGATCAGATAGATGAAGAGATGCTAAACCAGCATGTCTGTATGCATGAACTGGCCCCTGTAGATTTAGTAATTAGGACTGGGGGAGAGCATCGCATTAGTAACTTTTTGCTTTGGCAAATTGCCTATGCCGAACTTTACTTTACAGATGTTCTCTGGCCCGATTTCGATGAACAAGACTTTGAAGGGGCGTTAAATGCCTTTGCTAATCGAGAGCGTCGTTTCGGCGGCACCGAGCCTGGTGATGAAACAGCCTGATGGGGGTCGCTTTTGCTGAAGTATCGCCTGATATCTGCTTTTGTTTTAATACCCGTAGTCATCGCGGCACTGTTTCTGTTGCCGCCGGTGGGGTTCGCTATTGTTACGCTGGTGGTCTGTATGCTGGCAGCGTGGGAATGGGGACAGCTTAGCGGTTTTACCACTCGCTCGCAGCGGGTATGGCTGGCGGTGCTGTGCGGGTTATTGCTGGCGCTGATGCTTTTTCTGTTGCCAGAATATCACCGAAATATCCATCAACCGCTGGTTGAAGTCTCGCTTTGGGCTTCGCTTGGCTGGTGGGTTGCTGCGTTGTTATTGGTGTTATTCTACCCCGGTTCTGCGGCAATCTGGCGAAACTCCAAAACATTGCGCATTATCTTTGGTGTATTAACCATTGTTCCCTTCTTTTGGGGCATGCTGGCGTTACGGACATGGCACTATGACGAGAATCATTACAGTGGCGCGATATGGCTGCTCTATGTCATGATCCTGGTCTGGGGAGCCGACTCTGGCGCATATATGTTTGGCAAATTGTTTGGCAAACATAAGTTGGCACCGAAGGTTTCTCCAGGCAAGACCTGGCAGGGCTTTATTGGCGGACTCGCGACCGCAGCGGTAATCTCATGGGGTTACGGCATGTGGGCGAATTTGAACGTTGCACCTATCACCTTACTCATTTGCTCTATTGTCGCGGCGTTAGCCTCAGTGTTAGGCGACTTGACCGAGAGCATGTTTAAGCGTGAAGCAGGAATTAAGGACAGCGGTCATTTAATTCCAGGACACGGCGGTATTTTGGATCGTATTGATAGCCTGACGGCTGCGGTGCCGGTCTTTGCTTGTCTGTTGTTGCTGGTATTCAGGACGCTTTGACGGAAGGTATTATGCTGAGTTTTCTCTGGGATTTGGCTTCGTTCATCGTTGCACTGGGTGTGCTTATCACCGTGCATGAATTTGGTCATTTCTGGGTTGCCCGGCGTTGTGGTGTCCGCGTTGAGCGATTCTCGATAGGCTTTGGTAAGGCGCTCTGGCGCCGGACTGATAAGTTAGGCACTGAATATGTCATCGCCCTGATCCCGTTGGGCGGTTATGTCAAAATGCTGGATGAGCGCGCAGAACCGGTTGTTCCGGAACTCCGCCACCAGGCCTTCAATAATAAATCTGTCGGCCAACGTGCGGCGATTATAGCCGCAGGTCCGGTTGCAAACTTCATTTTTGCTATCTTTGCCTACTGGCTGGTTTTTATCATTGGCGTGCCTGGTGTTCGTCCGGTGGTTGGCGAAATATTGCCCAACTCGATAGCTGCGCAAGCACAAATTGCACCAGGTACGGAACTAAAAGCCGTTGATGGTATCGAAACGCCTGATTGGGATGCTGTGCGTTTGCAGTTGGTCGATAAAATTGGCGATGAAAGTACCACCGTTACCGTAGCACCATTCGGCAGCGACCAGCGACGCGATGTAAGGCTCGATTTACGTCACTGGGCGTTTGAGCCTGATAAAGAAGATCCTGTATCTTCTTTGGGGATTCGTCCCCGTGGGCCGCAAATTGAACCTGTACTGGAAAATGTGCAGCCAAACTCAGCGGCAAGCAAGGCGGGTTTGCAAGCAGGCGACAGGATCGTTAAAGTCGATGGGCAGCCATTAACGCAATGGGTGGCGTTTGTGATGCTTGTCCGGGATAACCCGGGTAAAGCCTTAGCGTTGGAAATTGAAAGGCAGGGGAGTCCCTTGTCTTTAACATTAGTCCCGGAGAGCAAACCGGGTAATGGCAAGGCGATTGGCTTTGTCGGTATTGAGCCGAAAGTCATTCCTTTGCCAGATGAGTATAAAGTTGTACGCCAGTATGGGCCGTTCAACGCCATCGTCGAAGCCACGGACAAAACGTGGCAGTTGATGAAGCTGACGGTCAGTATGCTGGGAAAATTGATCACCGGTGATGTGAAACTGAACAACCTCAGTGGGCCGATCTCTATCGCCAAGGGGGCTGGGATGACAGCGGAACTCGGGGTTGTTTATTATCTGCCGTTTCTTGCGCTTATTAGCGTGAACTTAGGGATAATTAACCTGTTTCCGTTGCCCGTACTTGACGGGGGGCATCTGCTGTTCCTTGCGATCGAAAAGATCAAGGGCGGACCGGTATCCGAGCGGGTTCAAGACTTTTGTTATCGCATTGGCTCGATTCTGCTGGTGTTGTTAATGGGGCTTGCACTTTTCAATGATTTCTCTCGGTTATGAGAGTTAGTTAGGAAGAACGCATAATAACGATGGCGATGAAAAAGTTGCTCATAGCGTCGCTGCTGTTTAGCAGCGCCACCGTATACGGTGCTGAAGGGTTCGTAGTGAAAGACATTCATTTCGAAGGCCTTCAGCGTGTCGCCGTTGGTGCGGCCCTCCTCAGTATGCCGGTGCGCACAGGCGACACGGTTAATGATGAAGATATCAGTAATACCATTCGCGCTCTGTTTGCTACCGGCAACTTTGAGGATGTTCGCGTCCTTCGTGATGGTGATACCCTTCTGGTTCAGGTAAAAGAACGTCCGACCATTGCCAGCATCACTTTCTCCGGTAACAAATCGGTGAAAGATGACATGCTGAAGCAAAACCTCGAGGCTTCTGGCGTGCGTGTGGGCGAATCTCTTGATCGCACCACCATTGCTGATATCGAAAAAGGTCTGGAAGACTTCTACTACAGCGTCGGTAAATACAGCGCCAGCGTAAAAGCTGTCGTGACACCACTGCCGCGTAACCGTGTTGACCTTAAACTGGTGTTCCAGGAAGGTGTGTCAGCAGAAATCCAGCAAATCAACATTGTTGGTAACCATGCCTTCACCACCGACGAACTGATCTCTCATTTCCAACTGCGTGACGAAGTGCCGTGGTGGAACGTGGTAGGTGATCGTAAATACCAGAAACAGAAACTGGCGGGCGATCTTGAAACCCTGCGCAGTTACTATCTGGATCGCGGTTATGCCCGTTTCAACATTGACTCGACTCAGGTCAGTCTGACGCCGGATAAGAAAGGTATCTACGTCACGGTGAACATCACCGAAGGCGATCAGTATAAGCTCTCTGGTGTTGAAGTGAGCGGCAATCTTGCCGGCCACTCCGCTGAAATTGAGCAACTGACGAAAATCGAGCCGGGTGAGCTGTATAACGGCACCAAAGTGACCAAAATGGAAGATGATATTAAAAAGCTTCTCGGTCGCTATGGTTATGCCTATCCGCGCGTACAGTCGATGCCTGAAATTAACGATGCCGACAAAACCGTTAAATTACGTGTGAATGTCGATGCGGGTAACCGTTTCTACGTGCGTAAGATCCGTTTTGAAGGTAACGACACATCGAAAGATGCCGTCCTGCGCCGTGAAATGCGCCAGATGGAAGGTGCCTGGTTAGGCAGCGATCTGGTTGATCAGGGTAAAGAACGTCTGAATCGTCTGGGCTTCTTTGAAACGGTTGATACCGATACCCAACGTGTTCCGGGTAGTCCGGACCAGGTTGATGTGGTTTACAAGGTCAAAGAACGTAACACCGGTAGCTTCAACTTCGGTATTGGTTACGGTACAGAAAGTGGCGTGAGCTTCCAGGCGGGCGTACAGCAGGATAACTGGTTAGGTACGGGTTATGCTGTTGGTATTAACGGTACTAAAAACGATTACCAGACCTATGCTGAACTGTCCGTTACCAACCCATACTTCACTGTAGATGGCGTAAGCCTTGGTGGTCGTGTCTTCTATAATGACTTCCAGGCAGATGACGCCGACCTGTCCGACTATACCAACAAGAGTTATGGTACAGACGTGACGTTAGGCTTCCCGGTTAACGAATACAACTCGCTGCGTGCAGGTCTGGGTTATGTACATAACTCCTTGTCTAACATGCAGCCGCAGGTCGCGATGTGGCGTTATCTCTACTCTATGGGTGAACATCCGAGCACCTCTGATCAAGATAACAGCTTCAAAACGGACGACTTCACGTTCAACTATGGCTGGACCTATAACAAGCTCGACCGTGGTTACTTCCCGACGGATGGTTCGCGTGTCAACCTGACGGGTAAAGTGACCATTCCGGGATCGGATAACGAATACTACAAAGTGACGTTAGACACGGCGACCTATGTGCCGATCGACGACGATCACAAATGGGTTGTGCTGGGCCGTACTCGTTGGGGTTACGGTGATGGCTTAGGCGGCAAAGAGATGCCGTTCTATGAAAACTTCTATGCCGGTGGTTCCAGCACCGTGCGTGGCTTCCAGTCCAACACCATTGGTCCGAAAGCGGTTTACTTCCCGCATCAGGCCAGTAATTATGATCCGGACTACGACTACGAATGTGCGACTCAGGACGGCGCAAAAGATCTGTGTAAATCGGATGATGCTGTAGGCGGTAACGCCATGGCGGTTGCCAGCCTCGAACTCATCACCCCGACACCGTTCATTAGCGACAAGTATGCTAACTCAGTCCGCACTTCCTTCTTCTGGGATATGGGTACTGTTTGGGATACAAACTGGGATTCCAGCCAATATTCTGGATATCCGGACTATAGTGATCCAAGCAATATCCGTATGTCTGCGGGTATCGCATTACAATGGATGTCCCCATTGGGGCCGTTGGTGTTCTCCTACGCCCAGCCGTTCAAAAAGTACGATGGAGACAAAGCAGAACAGTTCCAGTTTAACATTGGTAAAACCTGGTAAGTGTTCTCCACAAAGGAATGTAGTGGTAGTGTAGCGATGACTTTTGGCGATCTTTATAAGATCGCCGGGCCACGCAAAGAACTGCACCTTCCGGTGCAAATGGGATGGTAAGGAGTTTATTGTGAAAAAGTGGTTATTAGCTGCAGGTCTCGGTTTAGCACTGGCAACTTCTGCTCAGGCGGCTGACAAAATTGCAATCGTCAATATGGGTAGCCTGTTCCAGCAGGTAGCACAGAAAACCGGTGTTTCTAACACGCTGGAAAATGAGTTCAAAGGCCGTGCCAGCGAACTGCAGCGTATGGAAACCGATCTGCAGGCTAAAATGAAAAAGCTGCAGTCCATGAAAGCCGGTAGCGATCGTACTAAGCTGGAAAAAGACGTGATGGCTCAGCGCCAGACTTTTGCTCAGAAAGCGCAGGCTTTTGAACAAGATCGCGCACGTCGTTCCAACGAAGAACGCGGCAAACTGGTTACTCGTATCCAGACTGCTGTGAAATCCGTTGCCAGCAGCCAGAGCATCGATCTGGTTGTTGATGCAAACGCCGTTGCTTACAACAGCAGCGATGTAAAAGACATCACTGCCGACGTACTGAAACAGGTTAAATAAGTAATGCCTTCAATTCGACTGGCTGATTTAGCGCAGCAGTTGGATGCAGAACTACACGGTGATGGCGATATCGTCATCACCGGCGTTGCGTCCATGCAATCTGCACAAACAGGTCATATTACGTTCATGGTTAATCCTAAATACCGTGAACATTTAGGCTTGTGCCAGGCGTCCGCGGTTGTGATGACCCAGGACGATCTTCCTTTCGCGAAAAGTGCCGCACTGGTAGTGAAGAATCCCTACCTGACTTACGCGCGCATGGCGCAAATTTTAGATACCACGCCGCAGCCCGCGCAGAACATTGCACCAAGTGCGGTGATTGATGCAACGGCGAAGCTGGGTAACAACGTCTCAATTGGCGCTAACGCGGTCATTGAGTCCGGCGTTGAGCTGGGTGATAACGTGATTATCGGTGCCGGTTGCTTCGTTGGTAAAAACAGCAAAATCGGCGCAGGTTCGCGCCTTTGGGCGAACGTAACCATTTACCATGAGATCCAGATCGGTCAGAATTGCCTGATCCAATCCGGAACTGTGATCGGTGCAGACGGCTTTGGCTATGCCAACGATCGTGGTAACTGGGTGAAGATCCCACAGATTGGTCGCGTGATTATTGGCGATCGCGTGGAGATTGGTGCCTGTACTACCATCGATCGCGGCGCGCTGGATGACACGGTGATCGGCAATGGCGTGATCATTGATAATCAGTGTCAGATTGCACATAACGTCGTGATTGGCGACAATACGGCGGTTGCCGGTGGCGTCATTATGGCGGGCAGCCTGAAAATTGGTCGTTACTGCATGATCGGCGGTGCCAGCGTAATCAACGGGCATATGGAAATATGCGATAAAGTGACGGTTACGGGCATGGGTATGGTGATGCGTCCTATTACTGAACCTGGCGTCTATTCCTCAGGCATTCCGCTGCAACCCAACAAAGTCTGGCGCAAAACCGCTGCACTGGTGATGAACATTGATGATATGAGCAAGCGTCTGAAATCGCTTGAGCGCAAGGTTAATCAGCAAGACTAACGTTCCATCTATTGTTCGCCAAACTTTACGGCCTGTCTCATTCTTACGATTGCGGCAGGCCGTGTTATTATTATCGTTTCTTATATTTTGACAGGAAGAGTATCTTGACTACTAACACTCATACTCTGCAGATTGAAGAGATTTTAGAACTTCTACCGCACCGTTTCCCATTCTTACTGGTGGATCGCGTGCTGGATTTTGAAGAAGGTCGTTTTCTGCGCGCAGTTAAAAATGTCTCTGTCAATGAGCCATTCTTCCAGGGCCATTTCCCTGGAAAACCGATTTTCCCGGGAGTGCTGATTCTGGAAGCTATGGCACAGGCAACAGGTATTCTGGCGTTTAAAAGCGTAGGAAAACTGGAACCGGGTGAACTTTACTACTTCGCCGGTATTGATGAAGCGCGCTTCAAGCGCCCGGTTGTACCAGGCGATCAAATGATCATGGAAGTCACTTTCGAAAAAACGCGCCGTGGCCTGACCCGTTTTAAAGGGGTTGCTCTAGTCGACGGTAAGGTAGTTTGCGAAGCAACGATGATGTGTGCTCGTAGCCGGGAGGCCTGATACGTGATTGATAAATCCGCCTTTGTGCATCCAACCGCCATTGTGGAAGAGGGCGCGTCGATTGGTGCCAACGCTCACATTGGTCCTTTTTGTATCGTTGGACCCCATGTCGAAATTGGTGAGAATACCGTACTGAAATCTCACGTTGTCGTGAATGGTCATACTAAAATTGGCCGCGACAATGAGATTTATCAGTTCGCCTCCATCGGTGAAGTTAACCAGGATCTGAAATATGCTGGCGAACCGACCCGTGTGGAGATTGGCGATCGTAACCGCATTCGCGAAAGCGTCACCATTCATCGTGGCACAGTCCAAGGCGGTGGATTGACGAAGGTGGGCAGCGACAACTTACTGATGATCAATGCGCACATTGCGCACGATTGTACGGTAGGTAACCGCTGCATTCTCGCCAACAACGCAACGCTGGCGGGGCACGTATCGGTAGACGACTTTGCGATCATCGGCGGCATGACCGCAGTCCATCAGTTCTGCATCATTGGTGCGCATGTGATGGTTGGCGGTTGCTCCGGTGTGGCACAGGACGTCCCTCCTTATGTCATTGCGCAGGGTAACCACGCAACGCCGTTCGGTGTCAATATCGAAGGGCTGAAGCGCCGCGGATTCAGCCGTGAGGCGATTACCGCTATCCGCAATGCGTACAAGCTGATTTATCGCAGCGGTAAAACGCTTGATGAAGTGAAACCGGAAATTGCTGAACTGGCGGAAACGCATCCGGAAGTGAAAGCCTTTGCCGATTTCTTTGCTCGCTCAACGCGCGGTCTGATTCGTTAATGGCTGAACAGCGTCCATTAACGATTGCCCTGGTCGCCGGAGAAACCTCCGGCGATATCCTGGGGGCCGGTTTAATCCGCGCTCTGAAAGAACGTGTGCCCAACGCCCGCTTTGTCGGTGTTGCCGGGCCACGGATGCAGGCTGAAGGCTGCGAAGCCTGGTACGAAATGGAAGAACTGGCGGTGATGGGCATTGTTGAAGTGCTTGGTCGTCTGCGTCGCTTACTGCATATTCGTGCCGATCTGACAAAGCGTTTTGGCGAACTGAAGCCAGATGTTTTTGTTGGCATTGATGCGCCTGACTTCAATATTACCCTCGAAGGTAACCTCAAAAAGCAGGGTATCAAAACCATTCATTATGTCAGTCCGTCCGTGTGGGCGTGGCGACAGAAACGCGTTTTCAAAATAGGCAGAGCCACTGATTTAGTCCTCGCATTTCTGCCTTTCGAAAAAGCGTTTTACGACAAATACAACGTGCCGTGCCGTTTTATCGGCCACACAATGGCTGATGCCATGCCGTTAGATCCAGATAAAAATGCCGCACGAGATGTGTTGGGGATCCCTCACGATGCCCACTGCCTGGCGTTGCTGCCGGGGAGCCGTGGCGCGGAAGTCGAAATGCTTAGTGCCGATTTCCTGAAAACGGCCCAGCTTTTGCGCCAGACATATCCGGATCTTGAGATTGTGGTGCCGCTGGTGAATGCCAAACGCCGCGAGCAGTTTGAACGCATCAAAGCTGAAGTTGCGCCAGACCTGTCGGTTCATTTGCTGGATGGGATGGGCCGTGAGGCGATGGTCGCCAGCGATGCGGCGCTACTGGCGTCGGGCACGGCAGCACTGGAGTGTATGCTGGCGAAATGCCCGATGGTGGTGGGCTATCGTATGAAGCCTTTCACCTTCTGGCTGGCGAAACGGCTGGTGAAAACTGATTATGTCTCACTGCCAAATTTGCTGGCGGGCAGAGAGTTAGTCAAAGAGTTATTGCAGGAAGAGTGTGAGCCGCAAAAACTGGCTGCGGCGCTGTTACCGCTGTTGGCGAATGGTAAAACCAGCCATGCGATGCACGACACTTTCCGCGAGCTGCATCAGCAGATCCGCTGCAATGCCGATGAGCAGGCGGCACAGGCCGTTCTGGAGTTAGCACAATGATCGAATTTGTTTATCCGCATACGCAGCTTGTTGCAGGTGTGGATGAAGTTGGGCGCGGGCCGTTGGTCGGTGCGGTCGTTACCGCTGCCGTGATCCTCGATCCGGCGCGCCCGATTGTCGGGTTGAATGATTCCAAAAAGCTGAGTGAAAAACGCCGTCTGGCGCTCTGTGAAGAGATCAAAGAGAAGGCGTTAAGCTGGAGTCTGGGTCGCGCGGAACCTCATGAAATCGACGAACTGAATATTTTACACGCAACCATGCTGGCGATGCAGCGTGCCGTAGCGGGGCTGCATATTGCGCCGGAATATGTGTTGATTGATGGTAACCGCTGCCCGAAATTACCGATGCCATCGATGGCGGTTGTTAAAGGCGACAGTCGCGTGCCGGAAATCAGTGCGGCGTCTATCCTGGCGAAAGTGACACGCGATGCTGAAATGGCGGAGCTGGACATCATTTACCCACAATATGGATTTGCCCAACACAAAGGGTATCCAACGGCTTTTCATCTGGAAAAACTGGCTGAACACGGTGCGACCGAACACCATCGGCGCAGCTTTGGCCCTGTCAAACGCGCACTGGGACTTGCGTCCTGATTCTTGTGTCGAGATTAAGTAAACCGGAATCTGAAGATGTCTGAACCACGTTTCGTTCACCTACGGGTGCACAGCGACTACTCGATGATCGATGGTCTGGCAAAAACCGCGCCGCTGGTAAAAAAGGCGGCGGCGTTGGGGATGCCGGCACTGGCGATCACTGATTTCACCAACCTTTGCGGTCTGGTGAAGTTCTACGGAGCGGGACATGGCGCAGGGATTAAGCCTATCGTCGGGGCGGATTTTAATGTCCAGTGCGACCTGCTGGGTGATGAGTTAACCCACCTGACGGTGCTGGCGGCGAACAATACCGGCTATCAGAATCTGACGTTGCTGATCTCAAAAGCGTATCAGCGCGGGTATGGTGCCGCCGGGCCGATCATCGATCGCGACTGGCTTATCGAATTAAACGAAGGGTTGATCCTCCTCTCCGGCGGACGCATGGGCGACGTCGGGCGCAGCCTTTTGCGTGGTAACAGCGCACTGGTAGATGAGTGTGTCGCGTTTTATGAAGAGCACTTCCCGGATCGCTATTTTCTCGAATTGATTCGCACCGGCAGGCCGGATGAAGAAAGCTATTTGCACGCGGCGGTGGAACTGGCGGAAAGGCGCGGTTTGCCTGTTGTGGCAACCAACGATGTGCGCTTTATTGACAGCAGTGATTTCGACGCGCACGAAATCCGCGTCGCGATCCACGACGGCTTTACCCTCGACGATCCCAAACGTCCGCGTAACTATTCGCCGCAGCAATATATGCGTAGCGAAGAGGAGATGTGCGAGCTGTTTGCCGACATCCCGGAAGCTCTTGCTAACACCGTGGAGATTGCCAAACGTTGTAACGTGACCGTGCGTCTTGGTGAATACTTCCTGCCGCAGTTCCCGACCGGGGACATGAGCACCGAAGATTATCTGGTTAAGCGAGCAAAAGAAGGTCTGGAAGAGCGTCTGGCATTTTTATTCCCTGACGAAGAAGAACGTCTTAAGCGCCGCCCGGAATATGACGAGCGTCTGGATACTGAACTCCAGGTTATCAACCAGATGGGCTTCCCTGGCTACTTCCTCATCGTTATGGAATTTATCCAGTGGTCGAAGGATAACGGTGTACCGGTAGGGCCTGGCCGTGGTTCCGGTGCGGGGTCACTGGTGGCCTACGCGCTGAAAATCACTGACCTCGATCCGCTAGAATTTGACCTGCTGTTCGAACGTTTCCTTAACCCGGAACGTGTCTCCATGCCTGACTTCGACGTTGACTTCTGTATGGAGAAACGCGACCAGGTTATCGAACATGTGGCGGACATGTACGGTCGCGATGCGGTATCGCAGATCATCACCTTCGGTACGATGGCGGCAAAAGCGGTGATCCGCGACGTAGGTCGCGTGCTGGGGCATCCGTATGGCTTTGTCGATCGTATCTCGAAACTGATCCCGCCAGATCCGGGGATGACGCTGGCGAAAGCGTTTGAAGCCGAGCCGCAGTTGCCAGAAATTTACGAAGCGGATGAAGAAGTTAAGGCGCTGATCGACATGGCGCGTAAACTGGAAGGGGTTACCCGTAACGCGGGTAAACACGCCGGTGGGGTGGTTATCGCGCCGACCAAAATTACCGATTTTGCGCCGCTTTATTGCGATGAAGAAGGCAAACATCCGGTCACTCAGTTTGATAAAAGCGACGTTGAATACGCCGGACTGGTGAAGTTCGACTTCCTCGGCCTGCGTACTCTCACCATCATCAACTGGGCGCTGGAGATGATCAACAAGCGGCGGGCGAAAAATGGCGAGCCGCCGCTGGATATCGCCGCGATCCCGCTGGATGACAAGAAAAGTTTCGACATGCTGCAACGCTCGGAAACCACAGCGGTATTCCAGCTTGAATCGCGCGGCATGAAAGATTTGATCAAGCGTCTACAACCTGACTGCTTCGAAGATATGATCGCACTGGTGGCGCTGTTCCGCCCAGGTCCGTTGCAATCAGGGATGGTGGATAACTTTATCGACCGTAAACATGGTCGCGAGGAGATCTCCTACCCAGACGTGCAGTGGCAGCATGAAAGCCTGAAACCGGTTCTGGAGCCAACTTACGGTATTATCCTGTATCAGGAACAGGTAATGCAGATTGCCCAGGTACTTTCTGGCTATACCCTCGGCGGCGCGGATATGCTGCGTCGTGCGATGGGTAAGAAAAAGCCGGAAGAGATGGCCAAGCAGCGTTCTGTTTTTGCCGAAGGTGCAGAAAAGAACGGCATCAATGCCGAACTGGCGATGAAAATCTTCGACCTGGTAGAGAAATTTGCGGGTTACGGATTTAACAAATCGCACTCTGCGGCCTATGCTTTGGTGTCTTATCAAACGTTATGGCTGAAAGCGCACTATCCGGCAGAGTTTATGGCGGCGGTAATGACTGCCGATATGGACAATACCGAGAAAGTGGTTGGCCTGGTGGATGAGTGCTGGCGGATGGGCCTTAAAATCCTGCCGCCAGATATAAACTCCGGTCTTTACCATTTCCACGTCAACGATGACGGGGAAATCGTGTATGGTATTGGCGCTATCAAAGGGGTGGGTGAAGGGCCAATTGAGGCCATCATCGAAGCCCGTAATAAAGGTGGCTACTTCCGCGAACTGTTTGATCTTTGCGCCCGTACCGACACCAAAAAACTGAACCGGCGGGTGCTGGAAAAACTGATCATGTCAGGGGCATTTGACCGCCTGGGGCCACACCGCGCGGCGTTAATGAACTCGCTGGGCGATGCGTTAAAAGCGGCAGATCAACACGCGAAAGCGGAAGCCATCGGCCAGGCCGATATGTTCGGCGTGCTGGCAGAAGAGCCGGAACAAATTGAACAATCCTACGCTAGCTGCCAGCCGTGGCCGGAGCAGGTGGTGTTAGATGGGGAGCGCGAAACGTTGGGTCTGTACCTGACGGGTCACCCGATCAACCAGTATTTAAAAGAGATTGAGCGTTATGTCGGAGGCGTAAGGCTGAAAGACATGCACCCGACAGAACGTGGTAAAGTCACCACGGCTGCGGGGCTCGTTGTTGCCGCGCGGGTTATGGTCACCAAGCGCGGCAATCGTATCGGTATCTGCACGCTGGATGACCGTTCCGGGCGGCTGGAAGTGATGTTATTTACTGACGCCCTGGATAAATACCAGCAATTGCTGGAAAAAGACCGCATACTTATCGTCAGCGGACAGGTCAGCTTTGATGACTTCAGCGGTGGGCTTAAAATGACCGCTCGCGAAGTGATGGATATTGACGAAGCCCGGGAAAAATATGCTCGCGGGCTTGCTATCTCGCTGACGGACAGGCAAATTGATGACCAGCTTTTAAACCGACTCCGTCAGTCTCTGGAACCCCACCGCTCTGGGACAATTCCAGTACATCTCTACTATCAGAGGGCGGATGCACGTGCACGGTTGCGTTTTGGCGCGACGTGGCGTGTCTCTCCGAGCGATCGTTTGTTAAACGATCTCCGTGGCCTCATTGGTTCGGAGCAGGTGGAACTGGAGTTTGACTAATACAGGAATACTATGAGTCTGAATTTCCTTGATTTTGAACAGCCGATTGCAGAGCTGGAAGCGAAAATCGATTCTCTGACTGCGGTTAGCCGCCAGGATGAGAAACTGGATATTAACATCGATGAAGAAGTGCATCGTCTGCGTGAAAAAAGCGTAGAACTGACGCGTAAAATCTTCGCCGATCTCGGTGCATGGCAGATTGCCCAACTGGCACGCCATCCACAGCGCCCTTATACCCTGGATTACGTTCGCCTGGCATTTGATGAATTTGACGAACTGGCAGGCGACCGCGCGTATGCAGATGACAAAGCTATCGTCGGTGGTATCGCCCGTCTTGACGGTCGTCCGGTGATGATCATTGGTCATCAGAAAGGCCGTGAAACCAAAGAGAAAATTCGTCGTAACTTTGGTATGCCAGCGCCAGAAGGTTACCGCAAAGCACTGCGTCTGATGCAAATGGCTGAACGCTTTAAGATGCCAATCATCACCTTTATCGACACCCCTGGGGCTTATCCGGGTGTGGGCGCAGAAGAACGTGGTCAGTCTGAAGCCATCGCGCGTAACCTGCGTGAAATGTCTCGCCTCGGCGTACCGGTCGTTTGTACGGTTATCGGTGAAGGTGGTTCTGGCGGTGCGCTGGCCATTGGCGTGGGCGATAAAGTGAATATGCTGCAATACAGCACCTATTCCGTTATCTCGCCGGAAGGTTGTGCCTCTATCCTCTGGAAGAGCGCAGACAAGGCCCCGCTGGCGGCTGAAGCGATGGGCATCATCGCTCCGCGTCTGAAAGAACTGAAACTGATTGACTCCATCATCCCGGAACCGCTGGGCGGCGCTCACCGTAACCCGGAAGCGATGGCTGCGTCTCTGAAAGCGCAACTGCTGGCGGATCTGGCCGATCTCGACGTGTTAAGCACTGAAGATTTAAAAAATCGTCGTTATCAGCGACTGATGAGCTACGGTTACGCGTAATCAGCAAATTTTCTGAAAAGGGTCACTTCGGTGGCCTTTTTTTCTATGTAGTTTATTTAGTCATATTATAAATACATTTAGATAATCTTTCTTTCGTTTTCCCCTGCCATAAAATTCTTGAACTCATGTTGATAACTCCGATTTCGGAGGCATATACAAATATACACAGTGGTCAAAAATAATATAAATTTATCAATCTCATAGAATTTTTAAGGATAAAATATGAAAGCAATTTTAGGATTTGATCATCTTCTTATGCCGCGTGTTCTGGTGTTTTTTTACTGGCTGGCTATGGTGCTGACACTGATAGGCGGTGTCTTCTCCATATTTAGCGGAAATATTATCTTAGGGGTAGCTTATACCGTCATTGGCCTTATAAGCTGTCGTATGACTTTCGAATTAATTATGATAGCGTTTAAGAATAACGAATATTTGCGCCGCATTGCCGAGAGTGTTAGCAAGAATAGTGCAGAGTAACCCCCCACAAAGCGCTTCACCAGACCGCATCTCAACCGCTATTACAGGCGTTTGAGATGTTGTTTTAAAATCAGAGTATACTCTAAATAATTCGAGTTGCAGGAAGGCGACAAGCGAGTGAATCACCAGGAGCTTACATAAGTAAGTGACTGGTGTGAGCGAACGCAGACGCAGCACATGCAACTTAAAGTATGACGAGTATAAATGTCTGATTCATCTTTCCTGTAATTTGTGCGTATTATCAATATATAGCGATGCACGTGCGTATCATATCAATGCAGGAGATTCTATGTTGGGTTTAAAACAGGTTCACCATATTGCGATTATTGCGACGGATTATGCGGTGAGCAAAGCCTTCTACTGCGATATTCTCGGCTTCACGCTGCAAAGCGAAGTTTATCGCGAAGCGCGTGATTCGTGGAAAGGGGATTTGGCGCTTAACGGGCAGTACGTGATTGAGCTTTTCTCATTTCCATTCCCACCGGAGCGCCCCAGCCGACCGGAAGCCTGCGGCCTGCGCCATCTGGCATTTAGCGTTGATGATATTGATACGGCAGTGGCGCACCTTGAGAGCCATAATGTGAAATGTGAAGCGATACGTGTCGACCCGTATACGCAAAAACGCTTTACGTTCTTTAACGATCCTGACGGGCTGCCACTGGAACTGTATGAGCAGTAAGGCTTGTCATCGCCGCATTTGCCCGGTAACGTGCCGGGCATCTCTATTGTAGATTCGCACTATCATGACACTCACGCTGAATACTCAACTTCTCGCCTCACGCCAGATTCTGGTGGCCTTTAGTGGCGGACTGGACTCCACCGTTTTACTGCATCAACTGGTGCAGTGGCGGGCTGAAAATCCGGACGTCACGTTACGCGCTATCCATGTGCATCACGGTTTAAGTGCTAATGCTGATGCCTGGGTCGTGCATTGTGAAAATATCTGCCAGCAGTGGCAGGTGCCGCTGGTGGTTGAGCGCGTGCAGCTTGCGCAAGAGGGGTTAGGCATTGAGGCCCAGGCACGGCAGGCGCGTTATCAGGCATTTGCCCGAACGCTGTTACCCGGAGAAGTTCTGGTCACTGCACAACATCTTAACGATCAATGTGAAACCTTTTTGCTGGCGTTAAAACGTGGCAGTGGCCCTGCCGGGCTTTCCGCTATGGGAGAAGTATCTGATTTTGCCGGAACCCGGCTTATCCGCCCGTTGCTCACTCGCACACGTGGAGAGCTGGAGCAGTGGGCACATAAACATGGCTTACGCTGGATTGAAGACGAAAGTAATCAGGACGATAGCTACGATCGTAACTTCCTGCGCCTGCACGTGGTGCCGTTATTACAGCAGCGTTGGCCGCATTTTGCCGAAGCAACGGCACGCAGCGCCACGCTTTGCGCTGAACAAGAGAGCCTGTTGGATGAACTGCTGGCGGATGATTTAGCGCACTGCCAAACGTCGCAGGGAACGCTACAGATTGCGCCAATGATGGCGATGAGCGATGTCCGCCGCGCGGCGATTATCCGCCGCTGGCTGGCTGGGCTGAATGCGCCGATGCCTTCCCGCGATGCGCTGGTACGGATTTGGCAAGAAGTTGCACTGGCGCGGGAAGATGCTTCCCCCTGTTTGCGCTTTGGCGCGTTTGAAATCCGTCGCTATCTGTCGCAACTGTGGTGGATTAAATCCGTTGCCGGGCAAAGCGAAACCATTGTGCCGTGGCTGGCGTGGCAACAGCCGCTGGAATTACCGGCTGATCTGGGAAGTGTGCAGTTTACTGCGGGAGGAGATATTCGTCCTCCGCGTGCTGACGAAGCGGTTAGCGTTCGTTTTAAGGCGTCGGGATTGCTGCACATTGTCGGGCGCAACGGTGGACGTAAGTTAAAGAAAATCTGGCAGGAACTGGGCGTGCCGCCGTGGCTGCGTGATACTACGCCACTGCTGTTTTATGGCGAAACGTTGATTGCGGCAGCGGGAATTTTTGTTACACGTGAAGGCTTTGCTGAAGATGAGGCTGGTGTAAGTTTTTTCTGGCAGAGAAATAGTTAGTTCAGCGTAGCCGGATAAGACGCGCTATGCGTCGCATCCGGCAAAAGTGAATCAGGACTCACTCACCACTACCGTACCGATTTCCGGATGGCTAAAGCTGGTAATTTTATCCAGGCGCAACTCGCGGGTTTCGCCAGCGACATCGACGACCAGATATTCCACATTTTTGCGGGACACTAAATCATTGGCTTTACCCTGCAATTTTTCGCCATCTTTCAGCTCCAGCGTCAACAACAGGTGATGCTGGCAGGCGAGCTCAAGATTATCGTAATCATCACAATTGATAGGTTGATACGTATCATTCATTGACATAATCGCTCACCAGTAAGTTTGCCGCAGCGTATGCTGCTTTTTCCCTGACAGCCTCTGAAAGGGCATCGTCGGCAGCCATTTCATTCAGCACTTTCAAAACGCAGCCCAGCGCGTCCGGAACGTATCCTAAGTCTCCGCTGGCGATTTCCGCGTACCGCTTGCGTATTAACTCACAATATTTTTCCACATGCCCTCCTGTCAGCACTCTGACTTAACCGTGGATGCAAGTCTAAGCCTACGAAGATAAACCCTGTTTCGCAAGGTGACTATACCACACTCATTTCTGCAATATCAGCGCCGCAACTGCACGTATTCCGTTACAATGGCCTCCTGATTCGAAAGGAGTTTTCTTATGGCGCTTAAAGCGACAATTTATAAAGCGACGGTTAATGTGGCCGATCTTGACCGCAACCAGTTTCTCGATGCCTCTCTGACGCTGGCGCGCCACCCTTCAGAAACTCAGGAGCGCATGATGCTGCGCCTTCTGGCATGGCTGAAATATGCCGATGAACGTCTGCAATTTACCCGTGGTTTGTGTGCCGATGACGAGCCGGAAGCGTGGCTGCGTAATGATCATTTAGGTATTGATTTGTGGATTGAACTGGGGCTGCCGGACGAGCGGCGAATTAAGAAAGCCTGCACCCAGGCCGCGGAAGTGGCGCTGTTTGCCTATAATAGTCGGGCGGCGCAGATCTGGTGGCAGCAAAATCAGAACAAATGCGCGCAGTTTGCCAATCTTTCCGTCTGGTATCTGGACGACGAGCAACTGGCAAAAGTGAGTGCCTTTGCCGATCGCACCATGACACTACAGGCAACGATTCAGGACGGCATTATCTGGTTATCGGATGATAAGAATAATCTGGAAGTAAACTTAACTGTCTGGCAACAACCGTCATGATTGTGATTTCCCGACATGTTGCTATCCCCGATGGCGAGCTTGAGATCACCGCCATTCGTGCTCAGGGGGCGGGCGGGCAGCATGTCAATAAGACCTCAACGGCTATTCATCTGCGTTTTGACATTCGGGCCTCCAGCCTGCCAGAGTATTACAAAGAGCGCCTGCTCGCCGTCAGCCATCACCTGATTAGTAGTGATGGTGTGATTGTCATTAAGGCTCAGGAATACCGCAGCCAGGAACTGAACCGCGAAGCGGCGCTGGCCCGACTGGTGGCAGTGATTAAAGAATTAACAACGGTACAAAAATCCCGACGACCGACGCGACCTACCCGTGCATCGAAAGAGCGCAGGCTGGTATCGAAAGCACAAAAATCAACCGTGAAGGCGTTGCGTGGCAAAGTGCGCAGCGGTCGGGAATAAAAAGAAGGAATTGATGGTGAGAAAAGCGATAGTAGCAGCGATGACTGTAATCAGTCTCTTTACTCTAATGGGATGTAATAATCGGGCCGAAGTAGATATGCTTTCCCCAGCGCAGGCCGCCGAGCTGAAACCGATGCCGCAAAGCTGGCGTGGTGTGCTGCCGTGTGCTGATTGTGAAGGGATCGAAACCTCTTTGTTTCTCGAAAAAGATGGAACCTGGGTAATGAATGAGCGCTATCTGGGCGCTCGTGAAGAGCCTTCATCTTTTGCTTCCTACGGTACATGGGCGAGAACCGCAGACAAACTTGTATTAACCGATACTAAAGGCGAAAAGTCATATTATCGGGCAAAAGGTGATGCGCTGGAGATGCTCGATCGTGAAGGTAATCCGATTGAATCGCAGTTCAACTACACACTGGAACCGGCAAAATCCAGCTTGCCCATGACGCCGATGACCATGCGTGGCATGTATTTTTATATGGCTGACGCAGCAACTTTTACTGATTGTGCGACCGGAAAACGATTCGCGGTGGCAAATAACGCAGAGCTGGAACGAGGCTATCTGGCTGCTCGCGGCAGCAGTGAAAAACCGGTGCTGCTGTCAGTAGAAGGTCACTTTACGCTTGAGGCTAATCCGGATATCGGGGCACCGACTAAGGTATTAGCGCCCGATACGGCTGGTAAATTTTTCCCGAACCAGGATTGCAGTAGTTTGGGGCAGTAAACCTGCTTGTGGCAGAAACAAACGCAAAATTGCCTGATGCGCTACGCTTATCAGGCCTACAGAGTAGATTGCAATGTTTTGAATTAGCACGATTTTGTAGGTCGAATAAGATGTTCACACCGCATCCGGCATTCTGTGCACAACGCCTGATGCGACGCTGGCGCGTCTTATCATGCCTACAAAACACCCCCATTCCTTAGGAGTGATCAAACGTTTAATCCACATCCGGCATAAACACTCTGAGACTGGCTTTTATCACCGGGTCAGTCCAACGAAGCGACCCGTTTTGATATAAATCCCTGGTTTCAGATGCCCAACATACTGTAACTGTGCTTCTGGCTTAAACGCAGAGACATCGCCAGCACGCATATGCATCAGATCGGCAGGACTAATCCAACCTGACTGCGCCAGCGTAAGTGGATGCCCGGCTTTGGCAAATGCATCCGTGACAAATTCCGAACAAAACCACGATTTTTTGTCCCCCTCGCCAACACTGCTTAACTGCGCTTTCGCCAGGCCGCTGACGCACTGTTGGCGGAAATCTGCGGAAAAAGGATTCAGTGAGCACATCTGGCGGGTCACCATAAACGGAATAAATTCGACAATGCCGCGATAGTTATACCCGCTATCTTTGATTTTGTTGGCGAACGCGGTGATATCTGTGGCTTGTTGCGGGGTAAGATCCGGGGCTCGTAAGACGAAAAGCTTATCACTATGCTTCATGGCTTTTTTCAGGGAAACAATCTGGACGCCAGCGCCTGTCGCTTCTGCGACGTTATTATCACCTAAATAGATGGCAACGTGACTCACCGAGGAAGTGCTGAAGACGCGGATACCGAATGAGGTTACCCCAAGGCTTGAGGAGAACAGCAAATCGCCGGGCTTGAGGTCAGATTCAGTTATTTCAGTTATTGATTGTTCGGTAAAAGAGCTTTGATGCTGGAGTTTGACTGCCCATGTTTTCGCCTCGACATCTACCGCTGTGGCTGATGAGTCTGGCTGACTAATATCAACGGTACAGGCCGAAAGTAAAAGAAAGCAAGGGAGAAGCAGACGACAGTACGCCTTTGGTTTATTCATTTTATACAATCCATGTAAAAAAGGGTCCTGAAATTCAGGACCCTTTCTGGCATCAGCCTTTAATCTGTTTCACCAGATAATCGACGATGTCACCGGTCTTAATTAATTGCTTCTCGCCGTTACGGCGGTATTTGTATTCGATATCGTCGTTGTCGAGGTTACGGTCGCCCAGCACGATAGTGTGTGGAATACCGATCAGTTCCATATCGGCAAACATCACGCCCGGACGTTCTTTACGGTCATCCAGCAGGACTTCGATTCCCTGCGCACGCAGTTCGCTGTAAAGTTTCTCGGCCAGTTCTTGTACGCGGAAGGATTTGTGCATGTTCATCGGCAGAATAGCTACCTGGAACGGTGCGATCGCGTCAGGCCATACGATGCCGCGCTCGTCGTAGTTTTGCTCAATCGCCGCAGCCACTACACGCGTAACCCCAATACCGTAGCAACCCATAGTCAGGATCTGGTTGCGGCCATCTTCGCCCTGTACGGAGGCTTTCAGAGCTTCAGAATACTTAGTACCCAACTGGAAGATGTGACCGACTTCGATACCGCGTTTGATCAGCAGCGTACCCTGACCATCCGGGCTTGGATCGCCAGCCACTACGTTACGGATGTCAGCAACTTCCGGGGTTGCGACATCGCGATCCCAGTTGATACCAAAGTAGTGTTTACCGTCGATGTTAGCACCGGCAGCAAAATCACTCATCGCCGCAACGGTACGGTCAATTACAACCGGAATCGGCATGTTTACCGGACCCAGTGAACCCGGGCCTGCTTTAACGACGGCACGAATTTCTTCTTCGGTTGCGAAAGTCAGCGGGCTGGCAACCTGCGGCAGTTTCTCCGCTTTTACTTCGTTCAGTTCGTGGTCACCGCGCACCAGCAGCGCAACCAGCGGGAAGCTGCTGCCTTCAACGGCTTTAACCAGCAGTGTTTTAACGGTTTTTTCAATCGGCAGATTGAACTGTTCAACCAGTTCAGCGATGGTTTTCGCGTTCGGTGTATCAACCAGCGTCATTTCCTGAGTTGCAGCAGCGCGCGGTTCTTTCGGCGCGATAGCTTCTGCCAGTTCAATGTTAGCTGCGTAGTCAGAGGTGTCGGAGAAGACCACATCGTCTTCACCGCTCTGTGCCAGCACCTGGAATTCGTGAGAGGCGCTGCCGCCGATAGAACCGGTGTCGGCCT
>OAXB01000024.1_pt1 | contig 141888 bp, 137 predicted proteins | sample 1501541 | NCBI WGS metagenome assembly OAXB01 (sample SAMEA2580302, study PRJEB22360) | human gut metagenome | biome: human gut; feature: human-associated habitat; material: faeces | place: Denmark | collected 2008/2010
CAGAACAGAGAAAATTGGTTACATTTAATTTGTACTTTTTCTTGACATAGGACCAATGGGGCTCTGAAATGAACTTTCATCCTCATATCCATACAATACTGCTCGGCGGTGGTCTGACATCCAAAAATGAGTGGAAAGACAACGGTACTGTGTTTTTTCTTCCTATATGGGCTATCTCCAAAGTTTTTCGTGGAAAATATATGGATGAGCTGAAAAATCTCTGGAATACTAATCAGCTTGAGTTTCATGGAACTGCCGAAAAATACCGTAACCATTATGCGTTCAAAGAACTGATTGATTTCTGTTATGATGCGGAATGGATTCCTTATTGTAAGAAAACGTTTAACGGCGCACAGTCTGTGATTGACTACCTTGGAAAGTATACCCATAGGATTGCCATCAGCAATCACCGCATCATCTGCATGGACGATGGAAACGTTACTTTTTCTGTAAAAGATTACCGGAACAAAGGACAATGGAAAGAACTTACCCTTTCCGGCGTTGAATTTATACGACGGTTTCTGATGCATGTACCGCCAAAACGTTTTGTCAGGATTCGGCATTACGGACTTCTTTGTTCTCGCAGCAAACACAAGAAGCTTGCTTTATGCCGGAATCTCCTTGGATGCCAAAAGTATCTTTCGAAGCTTCGAGGTAAGGAGATGCCGGAAATATTAAAACAGCTTTATGAGATAAACATTTGTGTGTGTAAATCCTGTGGTGGGCATCTTGGAAAACCACAGCTTCGAAAACCACAAAGATGTTAAAATCTTATTCTTTCATACGTTTTCTAAAGCCTCAAAGCTTGAGGTTTTGTTGTCGTACCTATTTATCTGAAAACACTTGATTTCTGTAGCTTCTGCACAGGAAATCCTGTATAATCATGGGTAAGCACAAAAGATTGAAAGTCCATAGGTAATAGCTACCCGGACGCTCACTTTGTTCAATTAGGTCAAATCGAAAATGGTGTAAACGAAGGGGCAGTTCACTGGAATGCCAAAACTGCTTTTTCGTTTACCCCATCATCGATTCTAACCTAAAGAATTTATCTGTAAGAATTTCATTACCCCAATTCTGTCTTTTCACTAGATTAATAGTAAGCAAATCCTGATTACATAGAATTATTCCATTTGTTGTTCGCAACTCCCCTCTCATTTTATAATAATAGCAATAATCCTTATGCACACAATTTTGTCTACAAAATACAGGATTAAATTCTCTAACATTAATTTGATTCCAAATTTTATCTGAAATATTTATATCCCAATCATTTCTTTCACAACCACCATTTTCAATTTCTTCATATATTTCTTTATTGTTTTCTTTGTTTTTGTTATGAAAGAAAAATTGATCCGCTCTATTCCTACACAAAAAATGGTTCTGACCTTTCACCAATATTATTTCTGGATGATAGCCAATAATGTTTTCAACAACATTAATATCCGATTCCAACTGTTCCTGTAACGCTATAGTTGAAGTAGCAATTACTATTGGTCTTCCATATTTTTTGTGATAAAACAAAAGAGGAACAATATATGCAAATGTCTTTCCTATGCCAACTCCAGCTTCAACTAAAATATGTTGCTTTCTTTTCATGGCATCTGTTATTTCACAAGACATATCCCATTGTCCCTCTCGATTTTCATATCCTTTCTCAATTACTGTATCTACAAAAAAAGTATATACCTCTTCTCCTATCTTTCTAAAATTATCAGTCCACTTTTTTTGCTTTTCCTTCTTCTCAATCTCATTATCCCATATACTAAATAGCATTCATTTTCCTTCCATTCATAATATCAATGTTGTTTATCTATGTTCTTCTTTTAAAGACTAATAAAAGTCACAAAACCTCTTCATCCACCCACTTTTCACCTATACTCTCACCACTACCACTTCCACAACATCTGGATGTTCAACCACCCACATACCACAAAATACCACCCATTTTGTGACTTTCTCATGCTAGGAGACAAAGTATTCTACTGCATTATTGGGAAAGAATTCTTTGAATTCTCCGTACAACTGCGCTGCCAGTGTCTTATTATGTGCAATGATAAGCGTTGGTTTATTCAATTGTTGAATGACATTTGCCATCGTAAATGTCTTACCCGAACCAGTGACACCAAGAAGGGTCTGACATTGGTTGCCTTCTTTAAAACCCTTTACAAGCTGGTCAATGGCTTGTGGTTGATCACCGGTTGGGGCGTATTCTGATACTAATTCAAAGTGATCCACATTTTCTCCTTATCAGTATAGGCATATTTTGCTCACACTTATTCCCTGCCGTTATTATATCAAAATATAAAATAAAAGTACAGAGCAAAATCGAATGTTTGTTCTGTACTGTGCTATACTTTTTCACTATAACTTCTATTACATATTTACAACTCCTTTTTCAAATTCTGCCTCTGAACCAACAAAATGATCTGGTTCATACTCTCCATACGTTGTTTTCCATGCAACACAGCCGACCTAATCAATCTGTTTCGCTATCAAGTAACACATGTTCTAACGTCTCCTTAAAATCTTTTCTGATAAGATCTTAGCTCCCCAATATTTCTATATACATTTTCTCTTTTTCGTTGTTATAACAACATACTTTCCTTGTTCCATGCGCTATAATCCTCCCATAACTTGAAACACTATTCGAAATTTTTATCTTCGAACCTTATTGAAACCACAGGAGGATTATCAAAATGGAACAAAATATGTTTTGCTATCAATGTCAGGAAACAGCCGGGTGTACCGGATGCACAAAAATGGGCGTATGTGGAAAAACACCACACGTAGCCGCTCTGCAGGATCTGCTTGTCTGGGTGACGAAAGGATTATCTGCAGTGACAACGCAGATGCGCCGGGAAGATTTAAACGTGACCGGTGAAATCAATCAGCTGATTACCAAAAATCTCTTCACAACGATTACAAATGCCAATTTTGATCCCGAAATGATCACTTCCCAGATTGAAAAGACACTTCAGATCAAAAAAGTGCTTCTTTTACAACTGAAAAATCCGGAAAAATTGCCGGAGGCTGCCCGATGGTCTGCAGCCCCTTCTGAATTTGCAGCCAAAGCTGCCACTGTAGGAGTTTTATCAGCAAAGGATGAAGATATCCGTTCATTGCGTGAACTGATCACTTACGGACTGAAAGGATTATCTGCATACTCCAGACATGCCAATGTTCTTTTAAAAGAAGATAAAGAACTGGATACCTTCCTCCAACGCGCTCTCGCAGCAACGCTGGATGATACCCTGACCGTGGAAGATCTGGTGAATCTGACACTTGAAACCGGTAAATACGGTGTTTCCGGAATGGCACTTTTAGATCAGGCAAATACAGAAGCCTATGGAAATCCGGAAATAACAAAAGTCAATATTGGAGTCGGTAAAAATCCTGGGATTCTGATTTCCGGTCATGATCTGAAAGATCTGGAAATGCTTCTTGAGCAAACCGAAGGAACCGGAATTGATGTCTATACACATTCTGAGATGCTTCCGGCACACTACTATCCTGCATTCAAAAAATATTCTCACTTCAGAGGAAACTATGGAAATGCATGGTGGAAACAAAAAGAAGAGTTCGAGTCTTTCCACGGACCGATCCTGATGACAACCAACTGTATCGTTCCTCCAAAGGACACTTACAAAGACCGCCTGTACACTACCGGTGCGGCTGGATTTCCCGGCTGTCAGCATATTGACGACATACCTGAAAAAAACAAAGATTTCTCCAAGCTGATCGAACAGGCAAAACACTGCGCACCGCCTTTGGAAATTGAACGTGGTGAAATTATCGGTGGATTTGCCCATGCACAGGTTTTCGCTCTTGCAGATCAGGTTGTTTCTGCTGTCAAATCCGGGGCGATCCGGAAATTTGTTGTGATGGCAGGCTGTGACGGGCGTGCAAAAAGCCGCAGCTACTACACAGATTTTGCGAAAGCGCTCCCAAAAGACACTGTCATTTTAACGGCAGGCTGTGCCAAATATAAGTATAACAAACTGAATCTGGGTGATATTAACGGAATTCCACGTGTTCTGGATTCAGGACAGTGCAATGACTCCTACTCCCTCGCAGTAATCGCTCTGAAACTGAAAGAAATTTTTGAATTAAATGACATCAATGAGCTGCCGATTATTTACAATATCGCGTGGTATGAACAAAAAGCTGTGATCGTCCTGCTTGCCTTACTTTCCCTCGGAGTGAAAAATATTCATCTGGGACCTACACTTCCGGCATTTTTAAGTCCTAATGTAACGAAGCTTTTGATCGAAAATTTCCAGATTTCAGGAATTGATACAGTTGAACACGATATGCGCCTTTTCTTCGGTGAATAATCTGTCTCTCTGACCGTCAGAGAATGCACAAAAAGTGCAGAGCTCTTTTTCGCTCTGCACTTTTTCTTATCTTTTTATTCTGTTTCTTACAATTTTAACTCCTGGTACTGTACATGCTCTTCCAGTGCCTGTGTCATCTCCGCCATACGGCTCACATCCCCGATCAGGATCACGCCACAAAGACGGTTGTTCAGGAAATAGTATTTCTGATACTGTTTTTTGCCCATATCCTTCAATTCAATCGTCTTGTATACCAGATTTGGATTTTTTCCGTTGTCTCCTGCTGCAAACAATGCGGTTCTCATTCCGTGGAAGCTCAGTGCCGCCGGAACTGTCTCATATTCCATCTCTTCTCCTGCCGCATTCGCTCCTGCCACTTTTCCCTGTTCAGATGCTTCCGGCCAGATTGCATAGTTGAGACCGTCATACTGTGCACAGTCACCACATGCATAAATATCCGGCACATTCGTCTCCATTTTAGAATTGACGATCACCGCACGGTCCACTTCGATTCCGGCCGTCTTAGCCAGCACCGTATTTGCACGGACTCCTGCAGATACAATCACCAGCTCTGCCGGGAAAGTTCTTCCATCTGCCAAAGTCACTCCTGTCACATTGTCTTCACCGTCAATAGAAGCAATGCTGACACCTGTGTAAATCTGCACGCCCTGCTGTTCGCTGATGTGCTTGAGCATCTCACCTGCCGCGTCGTCAAGCTGACGTCCCATCAACTGACAAGCCGCTTCCAGAACCGTCACCTGACAGCCGGCCTTCTTCAATTCCCAGGCAGCCTCCAGTCCCAGAACTCCGCCTCCGATTACAACAACATGCTCCACATCCGGCAGCATTGCCGCTACCTTTTTCGTATCATCCAAACGGCGGATTGCGATCACACCTTTTTTTTCCGCTCCTGCGATTGGTGGAATGAAACACTCAGATCCCAATGCGTAGATCAGCTTTGTATAAACAAACTTTAAACCGCCTTCCAGTTCGATTTCTTTTGTTTCCGGATGGATCGCAACCACCTCCATATCCAGAACCTGCTGGATATTCTGCTCCTCATACCAGCCTGCATTCTGCACCGCGATCTGCTCCTCATCCAAATCTGCCATGATCGACTTTGTCAGCATCGGTCGGTTATACGTGCGGTAAGGCTCATTGGAGATCATCAGAATGGAAGCTGTTTTATTTCTCTTTCTGATCTCAGCCGCAGCATTCCAGCCTGCAGTTCCGTTTCCAAGGATCACATAGAAATCCTTTGTATCATTGGAAAACTCACTTTCCTGTGCGTCCACCGGAACAAAATTCTCTTTTCCGACGCCGCAGACCGGACACACTTCCAGTGAAGAATCAAAGATTTCTCCACAGACCAGACATTTTACAAGCTGACGTGCACCGCTTTTTTCTGCTCTTTTATTTTCTTTATTCTGAAGGATACATCCGAAATTATATCCATAGTCAAATGCGTCGATCAGATTGTCCTCGCCCGGTTTAAACCGCACACGAAATCCGTCTGCTACTCTCATCCGCAGCTGTTTCAATCGTTCGATTATATGAGGAACACCTTCCCCGCTCCATCCATAACTGCCGAATGCACTGGCCAGTTTTCCGCCATGTGTCCCTGCAAAGATAGAAGTCGTCAGATCCCAGATTGGCTTAAGTGCCTCTCCCACAATGGTAGGTGTTCCAAACAGGATTCCGTCTGCAAAACCGAGTTCTTCCAGCACTTTTGCCTGATCTGCCTCTACCATATCATAGCAGCGCACATCTATATCTCCGCTGGCCTTTATTCCTTCTGCGATCTTCTGCGCAAGCTGGGCAGTATATCCATAAGCACTTACATACGGAATGATCACTGTTTTCTTCGGATTTGGATTCACGACAGTACACCACTCTTCATAAGTATCCAACATCCACGAAATCTTGTCATCGATCACCGGTCCATGTCCGGTACAGATCATACTCAGATCCAACTCCCGCACTCTTGCCAGTGCTTTAGACATAAACGGCTTAAACGGTCCGATAATATTGTCAAAATAATATTTTGTGGCACGCGCATAATCGTCCCACTGTGTCACCTTGCTTAACAAAATATCATGGAATCCATAATGAGAACCAAAAGAATCGCAGGTCACTAAAATCTGCTCTTCTTCTATATAAGTGTACATCGTATCCGGCCAGTGCAGATTCGGCACGCTCAAAAACCGCAGCGTCTTATTGCCTATCTTCATGGTCTCATTGTCTTTCACCGGAATCGCCGTAAATTCTCCGTTTACAATCTCCTTTAAAAATCCGATGGCACATCCTGTAGCAATAATCTTAAGTCCCGGGTTCAGTTCCAAAAGTCGCTCTACACTTCCTGCATGATCCGGTTCAGTGTGGTTGACTACCAGATAATCGATCTTTCTGATATCCGTAATCTCACTTAATTTTTCCAGATATTCGTCAAAAAACTTTGCTTTTGCCGTCTCAAACAGAACCGTCTTATCCCCTGCTTTTAAAATATAAGAATTATAAGTTGTTCCAAACTCTGTATACATAATAATGTCAAATACACGAAGCTGGTCATCTACAATTCCAGTCCAGTAAAATTCCTCTCTTAACTGTAATGTCTCCATTGTCATTTCCTCCTTCTTCGAAATTCTTTACATACACATTCTATAAATATTCACAACATCTTCTGCTTTCAGCGGAACATATGCCTCTGACAGTCCGCCAAAGATCACTGCATGTTCTGCCATTTCTGTAAAATGTTCTTCTGTAATCCCTACCTCAGACAAGGTCATCGGGATTTCCAGGCTTTTTAAGAATTCCTCTGTCGCATCAATTCCTGCGTTTGCAGTTTCAAAAAGATCCGCTTTTTCTGCGATTCCCCATACATTTTTTGCATATTCTGCAAACTTTTCTACCGTATGTTCATTCAGAATATATCGCATCCAGCGCGGAGTCAGGATCGCGAGCCCCACTCCATGTGTGATATCATAATAAGCACTCAGCTCATGTTCCATCGGATGACAGCTCCATGCACAGTCTTTTCCTGTGGAACAGATTCCGTTGATCGCCAGCGAAGACGTCCACATCAACTCTGCACGTGCTTCATAATTTTCCGGCTCACGCACTGCGATCGGCGCATACTGGATCACAGTTTTTAAAAGCCCTTCACTGATTCGATCCGGAACCGCTGCCCTTCTGGTATCAAAATACACCTCCAGAATATGTGACATAATATCTGCACTGCCTGCTGCCGTCTGGCTTGCAGGTACCGTAAATGTATTCTCCGGATTCAGAACAGATGCCTTCGGCAGCAACAGCGGATTTCCAAAGCCCAGTTTTTCTTTCGTCTTCAGATTGGTGATCACTCCGCCATTATCCATCTCACTTCCTGTTGCAGAAAGCGTCAGCACTGTACAGATTGGAAGTGCTTTTTCAATCCAATCCGGATGTAAGATCAGATCCCACGCATCTCCCTCATAATATGCAGCAGCCGCAATGGCTTTGGAACAGTCGATCGTACTGCCGCCTCCTACTGCAAGAATCACATCGATATCCTCTTCCTTGCAGATTTCCGCACCCGCATAGACACTCTCAATCCTCGGATTCGGCTCGATCCCGCCAAGTTCAAATATCTCAAACTCATGAAGCAGGTTTTTAATCCTGTCATAAAGTCCTGTCCGTTTGATACTTCCGCCGCCATATGTCAACAGTACCTTATTTCCATATGGGCGTAAAAGCTCCGGCAGCTTTTCTTCCTGTCCTTTTCCAAATAAAATTCTGGTACCAACACAAAAATTAAAATTTTCCATACTGCTCCGCCTTTCCTACGCTATACGTCTATTTTCCATCAGATAGTTACATTTTACCATTGAATTTTAAAAATGTCTTTCTTTTTATGTTTTTTTCATATATTTGATGCTCTTGTTTGACGCATTAGCTGTCTGCAACCGGGAACAAAATCGTAATCCGAAACCCATTCTTCTCCTTCATAACCGCACATTTTCCCGTCATTTTTTCCATCATATTTTTTATGCTCTGTAATCCGATTCCATTACTCTGCGTTTTTTCTCCCGAAAGCCGAATCTGATTTTCAAAACAAAAACCTGCCATCTCTCCCTGATCAACCGATAATATTTTCACCGGTACAGACGGATCTGCATATTTTATAATATTTGATGTAATATTATCCATGATCCGCATCATATAATCTGTAGAAATCCTGATTTTTTTATCCGGCCACCGGACTTGAAAAATCGTCTGAAATCCCCTCTGTTCCAGATAACTGCACGTTTCTGAAAAAAGATCATATAGTAATGTCTCAAAATTATCTGGTTCTTCCAATTTTACCTCATCTTCTCCGGAAAGCAGAGAATATTCGAACAAATGCTCCGAAAGTACTTCATACGACGTGCTTTCTGATCGATCTTTTTCAGATATTCCAACAACTGTGCTTCATTTTCATACTTTCCTTTTTTCAGAATTTCTGTATACAGCATGATCGAAGTAATCGGCGTTCTGAGATCATGCGACATCTCCGTCACAATTTTCTGGTTTTCTCTTACAATCTCTGTCTCCTTATGAATCATCCTCTGAAACGATTTTCGCATATTCTCAATTCCTTCGGCGAGCTTGGACAACTCATCCTTCCCTTTTACAGTAATCGCATATTCCAGGCTTCCGCCCTCTAATATTTGAATCTCCTTACTAAGCTGTAAAATGTAATCCATCTTTCTGCGTATTCCGATAAGAACAAGCAGTAAAAACAGAAGAAATGAAAAAAGTACCTCAACGATCATCGCATAGTGATAAAATTGATAATCATAGATTCCCCATATGTTCACCTGAGCCGAACCATCTGCAAATTCGATCGGGTAATAATCCATCCACTCATATTCATTTGCCGGAATCTCCTCTTCCCATAATTTTTGTTCCGGATATTCCGATTCAAATACTACAATATCACCCTTATATACCCGGACATGCAACACCTTTTGTTGTTCAACCCACCTGTTTAACTGGTCTGCATCCTTAGAACTGATATTTTTCTCATGGATATATTTCTGCAGCTCTTGTATGTAATACTCATTCTTTTTTTCTTCCTGCTCTGAGCTGTCATAATACTTGTTAATGAGCATTTCTCCTGCATAATTGATGGCACAATATACAAAAAATGTTATCGCCGCAGATAAGGTTCTGCTTCTTCACGGACTTCATTATTTCTGCCTCTGTATATATTGTACCGACGCAAAAGTGCTTTGACTCTTCCCAATAATTCTGCATAAGAAAAAGGCTTGGCCAGATAATCATCTCCACCCGCCATCAGACCGATCAGTTTGTCTGATTCCTGAGCTTTTGCCGTCAAAAAAAGAACCGGCACATTGGATACTTTGCGGATTTCTTCACACGTACGAAGTCCTGACATCCCGGGCATCATAATATCTAAGATCACCAGGTCTGTTTCATCACTCAACAGTTCTAATCCACTTTTTCCATTTTCCGCTTCTTCCACACAATAATTTTCACTTTCTAAAAGAATCCGTACGCCTTCTCTTATATCTGCATCATCTTCAATAAGCAATACCTGTTCTTTCTTCATATCCAGCTCCTCTCCGGAAAAGATTTCCTGCAAAAATTAAGAGCGTACGTCTGTTAAAACATACACTCTTACGATCATCTTTAATCCACTTTACTTTCTGATGTTGTTCCTGATGTAGTCCCTGAACTTGAAGAACTGCCAGTCTTGTCATTTGAAGAAGTTTCTGATTTCTTACTTGTAGAATTGTCTGTGCTGCTGCCTGAAGTACTTTCTGTGCTCTTACCCGCTTCTGTACTACTGCTGGCTGAACTTTCTGTACTCTTTTCAGAAGAGCTTGCAGATTTACTGCTGTTCGATCCACATGCTACTGTTCCAAAAGATAACATTGCTGCCATGCATAATATAGTTCCTCTTTTTAAAATATCTTTCGTTTTGTAACATCCTTTCATCTTGTGATATCCTTCTTCCTCTTGATTTTATTTCAAAGGCTTATCTGTTTTTGATGGGTCTTATTATCCATGAAAAATCTTAAACATTTCTGATTCAATTCTTAACAAATCTAAACTTTCACTCACGATCGCCCTTTGCTTTATTGAAGTAATCATCCAGAAATGCTATCATATCCCCTTAAATCCTTCTCCATTTTTATCTTCTCGTTTCTTTTTCCACTTTTTATATCTCTTATTCCGCAAGGGAATTCCCACACCCAAAAACAGGACAACGATCAAAATTGTCAGCTCCATACCGTACCTCCCTTGATTCTGGCTAAAACTCCTTTTTCTCCATGATACGCACACTGATTTTATAAGAAATTACGATAAGAATCACGGATACAATACAACCGATCACACTGACTGTACCTGCCCCCATCTTTTCGACCCTTTGCAAAGCCGCTGTCATCTCAATATCAAAAACTTTTCCAAGCTGAATTCCACCGACAATCACTGCAAATCCTCCAACTCCAATTGCAACAACTGCCAGCCTTCCTTTTTCATTTCCGTACTTTAACTGTACCGGAATGGAAGTCCCCATAAATACAAGAACGAGTATGATTGATACTGCATAATTCACCATAAGTGCATCATCGATCGGAATCTCTTTTGTAATCCAAACATAGATAAGACTGATCAGAACAGACAGGATCCATATTCCTCCACAGAAAAGTAAGCCAAACACATACTTTTCTTTCACATATCCCCGCCTCGATACAGGAAGTGTAAACAAAAATGAATATCCTCTGTCAAATTCATCATATGTAAGTGTTCCCAATACAAGAAGAAAGCCATACATCGGAAACAGATTGACAATATAAGTAGGACTTTTCATGAAAAATACCACACACATTGCCAGAAGTACCAGCACTGCATTCTTCTGCAGCTTCAGAATACAAAAATCTTTTATCAACATCCCTTTCATACGCTTTCCCCCTTGATCATCATCAAAATTGCTTCATCAATCGTTCCGTTTTCCACCACGACCTTCGGATAATTTTCCAGATAAAACTGCTTCTGATTCGTCAGAAGCTGATATCCGAAAGCTTCCTTCTTTCTGCTGAGAATATACTGTTTATCCAGAGTCTGATACTGCTCTTCATCCACTTTTAATACCGCGTATTCGCCAAGCAATACATCCGTCTCCTCATGCAGCACGATCTTTCCATTATGGATCATATACAGATCATCACACAGCCCTTCCAAATCGCTGGAAATATGGGAACTGATCAAAATCGCACGCTCTTCTTTTTCCTCCATATATTCTCGCAAAAGATCCAGGACATCTTCTCTTGCTGCCACATCCAGTCCGGCTGTCGGTTCATCCATGATCAGGAACTTCGCATCATGAGATAATGCAAGAAGTACCTTAAGTTTTGCCTTCATTCCGGTGGAAAACTCTTTGATCTTCTTATCCAGAGGAATTTGAAACTGCTCACATCTGGAAATAAAACAGTCCTTTTCAAAATTCGGATACATGGACTTCATTACAGCGATCACATCTTTTACCTGCAGATACTCACTGAAACCTGCATCAGAAAGTACGACTCCCAATTGCTGTCTGTCACTTTCTTTCAGCTCTCTCTCCGGCTTTCCCAGCATCTCAATGTTCCCTCCATCTGTATGGATCAGTCCCAGAGCCGCTTTAAATGTCGTGGACTTCCCGGCTCCATTCTGTCCGATCAGTCCGGTAATACATCCCGGTCTGACTTCCAGTGAGCAGTCCAGTGTAAAATTTTTATACTGCTTCTTTACCTGTTCTAACTTCAGCATATGCTATCCCTCCAATATCAGCTCCAGCATCTCCCGGATATCCTCTTCCGACAGGCCGTATCTTTTTGCTTTGCGTATCACCTCGGTCAGCTCTTCTTCCACCTCCCGGCGATACTCTTCCATCATCATCTCTTTGTTGGCGGCAGCCACATAGGTGCCCTTTCCGTGTATGGTAACCGTAAATCCTTCCTGTTCCAGAGAATCATATGCTTTTTTTACAGTCAGTGCGCTGATCCTCAATTCTTTTGACAAGGTCCGGACAGACGGCAGATTGTCATCTTCTTTCAGCTCGCCGCTTATAATCTGTGCCTTGACCTGGTCTACGATCTGTTCATAGATCGGTACCATCGATGAACTGTTGATTATAATTTTCATATGTGCCTCCTTTATTTATAAACAGTATATAACAGTTTGCATCTGTTGTCAACTGTTGTATACTGTTTATTCTTTCATTTAAAAAAGAGAAGGCATTTCGCCTTCTGCTTCTGTCCAAAACTTATCTTTCTAATTTTACAAGATATTCCGTTGTATTTTCTTCCAGTCTTTTCCTACCTGTCACTTGAAATCCATGATTTTGATAAAACGAAATTGCTCTTTTATTCTTTTCCAATGCCCATAAATTGTCTGCACCAAATTCTTCTGTCGCATATCGGATCAGTGCATCACCAACTCCCTGACTCTGAAAAAATGAATCCACATATATTTTACTCAGTTGTGTCCCGTTCATCTCAATGAATCCTCTGATCACTCCATCGTCAAATACATATATATATTTTCCATAACTTTCTCTTGTTTCATGGGATATTGCTTACATTCAGATATTTGCTTTTAAAAGTACGGTTCCCTCCGGAAATGCGGTTCGAAATACTTTTCTTACCAACGGACCGGCGATTAACAGCTGAAATGGAAGTGCCATAATAAAATTCTTTGGAATATTGGTCAGCCAGATCAGAAGTAAGCTTCCCCATTCTCCGCTTTTTATGCAGGCTTCCACACCTCCGTAAAATGACATAATGATCACCATCGGAATTACCATACAGCCGGAAACAGCGATCGCCTTTTGAAGCACACTGCTGTCCGGTTTAACCAGAAACCGGAATGCGAATGCTTTCGCCGGACCTGATACGACAAACCAGTCAAACACCATCGCAAAAATATAAGCCACTGGAAAGCCGAGCCATGCTTCCTTTAAAGTCTCCACACCGAATTGCCCCATATGCAGCGTCACGTTGTAAACACTCATCCATAGTACCATCACGAAACACATCATTACCGTATAAATCAAACTTTCTCTCTTATGCTTTGGCATATTTTTCTCCTTTTCTTACCTTCTTTTTCATTGTTGCTACATTCGCTTATTATAAAGATATTTTTTTCTCTTCGTAAGTTTCTTTTTTCATTTTGTCGTTTTGACTGTATCGTAAGAAAAGGACTGTCATTTTTTAGGAAATTTTACCACTGTTTCAAACACGATTTATCCAACCTGATGCTCAGATATTTTTCTTCAAGCTCCTGCCTGTAAAATACCGGTTTCCAGGTTGTTTCTTTCACCGGATGAAAATGAGGGGATGAATACGCCACCTGATCACCGGGTTCTATCGTCCCCGCAAGAAAAATAGATGTGGGACCAGACTGACCGCCGATCACAGATACCGATCTTTTACCATGTGCAGTCGTCCAAACGGTATCCCCTTCTTCACAATCCTGCAGATAAAAATCATCCTTTGGCTGTGGTGCAATTTCATACGTAATCTTCAAAACATGCTCCGGAAATTTCAGACCTTCCATATCCGGAACCTCGATCCTCTCATCAACAGATTCTTTTATATTCAGTTCATAGTATTCTTTTGTCACCGGATGCATGACTTCCACTTTCTGATCGACGGCCCCCGCTTTGACTGCAAAAGACGTTCCTTCGTACCGCGTTTTTTCCGGCTTCACACTTAACTCTAACCTCTTCGGAATTTCTCCTGTCCATTCATAGAAATATCTTTGAAACTTCCAGAATCGTTCCTGATCACACTGATAATATTCCATCCACTTTTCAGCCCGCACATCCTTTGCTTCCCCCGCTTCCACCGGCACCCAATACGTTCCGTCTGCACAAAAGGGGATAACCTGTGTATCTTTTTCTCTCAACGTAATGTTTAAATATTGCATCGCCTGTTCATCCAGATGATCAAGCTCCTCGCAAGTATCGATCACAATTCCATGCTCACAAAAAAAGAGTCCTCTGACTGCAGCTTTTCGTGTTTCCCACTCGCACATCTGATCAACACGAAGCTCCTTCCTGATTCTCCCCAGATTCTGATGTACAAATTCTCCTTCAAAGACATGTGTCATGTGTTTTCCTCCTGTCTACTCCCGTATCGCATCCACCACCTGTTCTTTCAGCACAGACTGTCCGGAAATCACCACTGCCGCTGCACAGATTGCCAGATTCACCAGGATCATGATCAGAACCGGCACAATCTGAATACCTGATTTTGGATGCAGATACAAAAATACATGTGTCATAAAATAGTATAACACTTTTTGTACCGCCAGATAAAGTGCGATCATCACAATACTGGAATATACTCCATACCGCAGCCCTTCTTTGAGCAGCATGATCCGAAAACCGGAATCCGTGATCCCCATCGCCCTTAAAATCCCGAATTCATGCTTTCTGGCTGCCACCAGATACTGCATACTGTTCATAATATGCAGAAGGCTGATCACCAGAAGGACAAAAGCAATGCCATAGAAGAACAGCATTTTCTGATTCAGATAAAAGTTCTGCACCTTGATCTGTTCCGTATAATCCTTGACGACACAGTCGGATACTCCGAAAACAACCTTACGGATCTCATCTGTCACTGCGACCGCATCCGCATGTTCTTTCAATGCAATGCTGATGGTCCGGTATCCTTCGATGCCAAAATATTTCTGCATCTGTTCATTTGTCATAATAATGCTGGCTGCTCCATCCCCGTAAAACTGATCCACTCTTGCCAGTGTTCTGCTGACAACTGCCTGGACTTGAAGATCCGAATTCTGATATAGCGAGTCTTCCCCCTGAAATTTCAGTAATTCTGTCTGGGCAGTCTTCGGTATCCTGACTGAAAGCGCATCTCCGGGAGACACACTGATTCCATCATAGTTTCCCTGTCCGTCCATCAGCGTCGCCAGTATCACTGTATCCTCTTCCCGCATTTTCTCCGGATCGATTTCTCCCTCCAGAAGATAATCATTCAACTCATTTAACATTCTGTCATCATATCCGTAGATATTGACCTTTAATCCATATTCTCCGTTTGCTTTTCTCACCAGTCTTCCATTGAATTTTTCCACCATATCCGAATCTGCATCCAGAATGTTTTCCTCCGGATTCTCACTGCCCATATAATACTCCGGCCAGTGAAAAACATCATCTGACATCGTAAGCTCTCCCGCCATATACCGCACCGGTCTGACAGACTCCAATCCGCTTATCTTTTCCATCTGCTCTGCACATACCTTTGGAATCAGACTGGACAGTGAATCTGAATCTTCATACACCTGAATATCCGAACCAAGTCCGTCATCTGCCTTGAATGTCAGTTCATTGTTGATCTTTGCATTTTCTGTCAGATAGGCAGTCCCTAAAAAAAGAACACTTCCCACAGACAGAGACAATATAATTCCGATAAAAGTTTTCTTTCTCGAAAACATAAACTTCTTTGTCAGGACACCCGTCAGATCCTTTCGTTTCAGACTGTAGATCTTACGTCTCTTTGTCTGTGCTTCGCCTTCTTTTGTTATCATTTCCCGCAGTGTCAGCGTTTCCATCCGCCTCACTAAAATCAAACTTACAAGTGTAAGCAGGCACAGCAGAAAGATTGCTCCAAATAAAATCGCCTCTCCTGAAACCTGAAACGCGCCCGCCTGTGCACGTCCTGCCTGTGCAGCCTCTCTGGCCGCCTCTGCTGCGACGTACTTATTCGTATGCTGAATTCCCTTTGTCCGTACAAAAATACTGCCGATTTTCTGATAAATCCCCCATGCTGCTGCGTTTCCGAGAACACATCCAACCGGATAAGCCACTGCAAAGATCATCCACAGCTCGCTTGTCAGCACCCCAAACGTACGCTTTGACTCCATCCCCAGTGTCTGCATCACACTGTACTGTGACATCCTTTTCCGTACCGATACCTGAAACAGACTGTAGATCACAAATGTTCCGAATACTCCTATCGCTGCCAGTACCGCTTTATCCTTCAGATTCCACTTGTCGTCCAGATTCCCCCAGATATAAGGCAATCCCGCTTCCTTCCAGTGGAGGATCCCGGTCTTCACTGCTTCTGCCGCATTGATGCGGTTTCCGTTTTTCAGCCATTCCAGCAGCTCCCAGTTTGCCGCAATTTCCTTTTCGGAAATTCCAAATGTATCTGCAAATGCGCTCATCTGTCCGTAACTATCTTTGGACTCATCAAATTTCACATACAGGAATGTTCCGTTTGTTCCATAGTCCAGTGTCGGGTTCACAAATACCTGCATCCGCTGCGTAAGAGCGGAAGGCTGCTCTGACACAATTCCGCACAACGTAAATGTTTCTCCATCCAATGTAAATGTCGTGCCGATCTTACGCGGAATATCCAGATTCCGAAGTGTAAATTCATCCAGCGCCGCTTCTCCTTCCTCTTCCGGATACCTGCCCTCTTTCACTGTTCTTCCCATCATGGAAAGATAGCCTTCTTCTGCGTAATCCAGCTCGATCTCATAAGGCTCCTCTGTCACTTTGCGCATCGTCAGCACACCGGTTTTTTCCACGCAGTAACCCTGCTCTTTTTCTCCCGGCTGATACGTTTTCTCAAACTCCTCAAACCAGTCTGTGTCACAGCGCATCGTATAGTGCCAGTCTCCGGATTTTGTGCGGGCATTTTCTCTTGCTGCATGATTTCCGCTCTTTTGAAGTGAACCGATTCCGGTAAACAGAGCACAGGACAAAACAATCCCCAGAAACAGAGCCATCGTCTGTTTTCTATAATATTTCAGATAGGACCATGCAAGACGTATGATCTGCTTCATTACAGCTCACCGCCTTCCCCGTAGAATGCGTCTTCTCTCTGATACAGCCTGCCGTCCTCAATCCGGATAATCCGGTCACAGGTCTGTGCCAACGCTTCATTGTGTGTCACCATCAGCACCGTCTGATGGTATTTCTGACTGCTGGCTTTTAACAGGCCGATTACCTCCACGGCAGTTTTGGAATCCAGATTCCCGGTCGGTTCGTCTGCGAGCAGAAGGGCAGGTTTGTTTGCAAGCGCTCTTGCAATTGCAACTCTCTGCTGCTGACCGCCGGATAGCTCACTCGGATACCGTTTCCGTTTCTCCCACAATCCCAGCTCATTTAATAATTCCCTGATATGCTCGCGATCTACATGACTTCCTTTGTCAAAGGTGACCGGAAGCGCCACATTGTCATACACATTGAGCACCGGCATCAGACTGTAATTCTGAAACACAAATCCAATATTGCGTCTCCTAAAAATCGTCTGTTCCTTTCTGGTCAGACTTCCGATATCATGCCCCCTGATGCTGATCTTTCCTTCTGTCGGAACATCCAGACCTCCAAGCAGATTCAACAATGTACTTTTTCCGGAACCGCTCGTTCCTACGATTGCAATAAATTCTCCCTGTTCTGCAGCAAAGCTGACATCGGAAAGTGCCGTTACCTGATTTTGATGGGAACCATATGTTTTCACCACATGCTGTACTTCTAAAATCTTCATTCTCTTCCAGTTCTCCTTTTCTCTTTGATACCATCAGTGTAACAGCCCCATCTTACAAAAATCCTACAGCAGAAAAGAAAGTTCTTACAAAATTGTCATTTTTCCATCCGCAGAAATACCGAAAAGCAGCTTCCCTTTCCATAGACAGATTCCACCTGAATGTATCCCTTTTCCTTCTCCGCGATCAGCCTGGACAAATAAAGACCGATCCCGCTTCCTTCCAGATTTTCTACATCTTTACTCCGATAGAATCTCTGAAAAATCCGCGGCATCTCTTCTTTTCGGATTCCGATTCCTGTATCTGTGATCCGGATTTCTGCGTACATTTCATACTGCTTAAGATCAATCTGAATTGCTCCGCCCTCACTGGTATATTTCACTGCGTTTTCCAACAGATTTGCAAACACTTCTGACGTCCACTTTGCATTGTGATAAAGAAACAGATCCGGGATATACCCTGTTTTGATCGGAATCTGTTTCCTGGCAGCCTTTTCATACACCAGATTCACCGCATCCAGAATGGTCTTTCGAATCGGGCACATCGAAACCTCAAAGACCATGACATTCTGTTCCAGCTTCACCATTTTAAACAGAGAATTTAAGATCCATTCCAGTTTTTCACTCTGCGTCTGCATTTTTGCCAGAAACTTTTCTCTTGTCTCCGCGTCCTGGTTTTCTTCCCTCAAGATTTCTTCGTACATCCGGATATTGGCAAGCGGTGTTTTCAGCTGATGAGACATATTGGAGATCAGACTTTTCACCTGCTCTTTTTCCTCTTCTGCCTGAGATACAGACATCTCCTGCATTTCCTGGATTTTGCGGATTTTCCCGGAAAGAGCTGACACTTCGCCTTCCTTCAGATCCGAAACAAGGATCGGATCTCCCTCCAGAATAGATTCCAGCATCCGATCTGTCTCCCGGTATAGTTTTTTCCGCCTGCGATACTCATACATCCCAAACAAAACACCGGACACACATCCTGCTGATAGAATTCCTGTTATGATCGATTCCATACCTTTATCGTTTCTCCTCTTCTCTCCAGATATATCCAAGTCCGTGAACCGTCTGGATCCACTGCGGATTCTGCGGATCTGCCTCGATCTTTCTGCGAAGTCTCCGAATATTGACGGAAACGGTATTCTCATCCACAAACTTTCCGTCTTTGTCCCAGATCCGCTCTAAAATCTGTTCCTTTGACAATATCTGTCCCGGATTTTCCAGAAAATACAAAAGCAGTTTGTACTCGATCTTACTCAGCTCCAGCACTTCTTCCTTGCAGATCACCTGACAGCTGCTTTTGTCCAGACGGATTCCATTGGAGCTGATCCACTGTTTTTCACTCTTTCTGGAGAGCAGCTTTTTGATCCGCGCTTTCAGCACCGCGATAGAAAATGGTTTTGACATATAATCATCCACTCCCATTTCCAGTGCTTTCACCTCATCCAGTTCCGTATCCCTTGCCGTCAGCATCAGAATGAACACATCACTGCTTTTCCGAATCTCACTGCACAGCGAAAAGCCATTTCCATCCGGAAGATTACAGTCTAACAGAATCAGATCGCAGGAAGATGTCTTCCATAGCTTTCGTCCTCTTTCTGCATTTTCCGCTGTCAGGATCTGATAGCCTTCCCCACTCAATGTATACTCCAGCCCTTCCCTGAGATCTGCGTCATCCTCTATGATCAAAATTGTATCCATGTCTATTTCCCCTGTTTTCGTTTTGTCTTTATTATAACAACAGGGAGTGTGGAAATCTATCTTTATTCTCGTTACTGTTCCATATTTAAATATCCGTAAAGAAAATCAAGACCAATCTCCAAATTCCCCTTGTACTCTCTTTCCCCGTTTATTATACTTAGTACAGAGTTTCTAAACCCATCAAAAAGAAAGGAGCATTTACCATGCTTTCAAAAGATTTATTACAGCAATTTGAAGATAATATCACAAGATTTGATGAAAACATACATGCTTTCGAAAATGGAGAGATTGACCGCCAGACCTTCAAAGGCATCTCCGGAGGCTTTGGAAGCTATGCACAGAAGGAACAAGGATATATGCTGCGTCTTCGTCTTCCGGGCGGTCATATTACAAAAGAGAAATTAAAATTCCTTGCAGACAAAATTTCTGAACATCAGATTCCTCTGCTCAAACTGACTACCTGCCAGACCATCCAGTTTCACGATTTGTCTGCAGACTCTGTTCCGCAGCTTGTTCGTGATGCCTTAAAAGTCGGCATCATCACACACGGCGGCGGAGGCGACAACCCGCGTAATGTCATGGCAAGTCCTCTGACTGGTACCGCTGTGGATGAGACATTTGATATGTTTCCTTATGCAAAGGCTGCCGGAGAATATCTCCTGACCAAGATGCCGGGGCTTCACATGCCCAGAAAACTGAAAGTCGGTTTTTCCAATACCCCGGCGAATGAAGTTCATGCCACATTCCGTGACCTTGGATTTGTAGCCAAAGAAAACGGGACATTTTCCGTTTACTGTGCCGGCGGACTTGGACCAAATCCAAAGCTTGGTGTTCATATTACAGACAATGCAGATCCAAACGAGGTTTCCCTTTACGTCCATGCCATGATCCGTCTCTTTACCACATACGGCAATTATGAGTCCCGCGCAAAATCCAGAACCCGCTATCTGCAGGATACCCTTGGCGAAGAAAAAATCCGGAACTATTTCCTCCAGTTTGTGGAAGACGCGCAAAAAGAAATGACTCCATGGCCTGTAGAACCAGTCCATCCGATTTCCAAATCTGCTGACGGCACTCTGTCCGAAGCACTTCTGACAGAAAAACGGGTACTCCCACAGAAACAGAACGGCCTGTACACGGTTTCTTATCATCCGCTGGGCGGACGGCTTGCACCTCAAAAACCGTCTGAACTGTATGCCGTGATCAAAGAGATGCCGGAAACCGAGCTTCGGATCTCACCGGACGGCACCTTGTATATCATCAATCTGACTGCAAAAGAAGTACCTGCTGTGTTAGAAGCCACAAAAGACGGAGTTGCTTCTTTATTTGAAAGCAGTGTCAGCTGCATTGGCGTTCCAATCTGCCAACACGGACTGCGCAATTCTTATGCACTGTTAGAGTCCTGCATTCAGCGGGTCCGCAAGGAACAGTTCGCCGACAGAGTCCTTCCATGTATCCATATTTCCGGATGTCCTTCCAGCTGCGGAAGCCATCAGGCGGGAAGTATCGGTCTTGTCGGACACTCCAAACGGGTGGATGGAAAAATGGAACCTGCATTCAAATTATTTGTAAACGGAGACAGCGAAGAACCTGGAGCACATCTGGGCATCGAAAAAGGTGTTCTTCTGGAGACTGTAATCCCGGAATTTTTCGCAGCTCTCGGAAAACGAATTGCCGCAGCAGACAGTACCTTTGACGTCTGGTATCCGACTCACGCAGAAGAATTTGATACACTTGCTGCTGAATACGCAGAGAAGACACAATAGCTTCAAAATAAAAACCAGGCAGGATGCCTTCCTTTTTACGGGAACATATCCTGCCTGGTTTTTCTGATTATTCTGTTTCTATAAAATATCAATATGTTCGCCTGCAAGTGCCTTGTTCATACTTCGCACCGCACAGAATTTTCCGCACATGGAACAAGTATCCTCATGTTCAGGCTTTCTCTCATTCCAGATCCGTTTTGCCGTCTCCGGATCCATGGCACACTCCCACTGTGCTTCCCACTCCAGATTTCTTCTGGCTTGTGCCATCCTGTCATCTGCCTGTCTTGCTCCCCGCACTCCTTTTGCAATATCTGCCGCATGTGCCGCAATCTTAGACGCCATGATTCCCTGTTTTACATCTTCCAGATTCGGAAGAGCCAGATGCTCTGCCGGTGTCACATAGCACAAAAATGCCGCTCCTGCCGATGCTGCCACGGCTCCGCCAATCGCAGAAGTAATATGGTCATATCCCGGAGCAATATCTGTCACAAGTGGTCCCAATACATAAAACGGCGCTCCCTGACAAATGGACTGCTGCACTTTCATATTTGCCTCGATCTGATCCAGAGGCATATGTCCCGGACCTTCCACCATCACCTGAACATCCTTCTCCCATGCCCGCCTGGTCAGTTCGCCCAGACGCACCAGCTCCTCGATCTGGCAGACGTCCGTTGCATCTGCAAGACATCCTGGTCTGCATGCGTCACCGAGTGAAACCGTCACATCATATTCCCGACAAATATCCAGAATCTCATCATAATATTCATAAAATGGATTTTCTTCCCCTGTCATACACATCCACGCAAATACAAGAGAACCACCTCTGGATACGATGTTCATTTTTCGCTTATGCTGCCGAATCTGCTCGATTGTTTTACGCGTAATGCCACAGTGCAGTGTCACAAAATCCACTCCATCCTGTGCGTGAAGACGGACCACATCGATAAAATCTCTGGCAGTCAGCGTATCCAGATCCCTTTGATAGTGGATCACGGAATCATAGATTGGAACAGTACCGATCAGCGCCGGACACTCACTGGTCAGCTTTCTTCGAAATGGAATTGTATTTCCATGAGAAGACAGATCCATGATGGCATGTGCGCCCATCTCAACTGCCTGCATCACCTTCTGCATCTCCACATCGTAATCTTTACAGTCTCTTGAAACTCCCAGATTTACATTGATCTTTGTACGCAGCATCGAACCGATTCCTTCCGGATCAATACAGGTGTGATTTTTGTTGGCACAGATGACAACCTTTCCTTCTGCCACCAGCGGCATCAGCTCTTCGGTCGTCATATGTTCTTTTTGTGCCACGATCTCCAGTTCTTTTGTCACAATCTGTTTTCTCGCTGCTTCCATCTGTGTTGTATAGTTTCTCATATGCATTCCTTTCCATGCCCGCCGCGGAGTATGCAAAAAGCTGCTGCAACGCAAACGCATTACAGCAGCAATTTTTCTTCTCAGATCCTATCACTTTCTCTGTATATCCCTACGTTGGCATTATCCAAATCAGGTTACGGGTTTTAAGCGATCCAGCTTTCTCTCAGCCTGCTTTCTGCAAGCACCCCTTTTTTGTTTCTGTTGATATTATAAACACTCTCATTCTTGGAATCAAGTGTTATCTGAATTTTCTTTTTGCCCTTGAGGAAGCTCTTCGCGAAGTCCCAGTATCCCTTCAACCAGAATCTTCACGTCATCCAGAATATAATCAAATGCACCGGCCTGACACATATTGATCAATACCAGTCCCAACGGAACTGCCAGAATCATACCAAAGACTCCCTTGATCTTATATCCCACATATAAAAGCAGCAGTGTCACCAGCGGATTCATTCCCATGCTGTCACCTACCAGCTTTGGCTGCAAAAGCTGACGCACTACCTGGGAAACTGCATAGATGATCACCAGACCGGCTGTAATTTTATATTCACCGATAAATACGGAGTAAATTGCCCATGGGATCAACGCAGTTCCCGTTCCAAAAAATGGCAGAAAATCCAAAAATGAAATCAAAAATGCAACCAAAACCGCATAATGAATTCCAAGCACAAGAAATCCGGCAAACAGGATCAAAAAAACAACACCCATGATCTTAAACTGCGCCTTGAAATATCCGCCTACTGCATATTTCAGATTATCCATCACCAGGATCATCCTCTTTTCCACAGACGGCGGTGCGATTTTATGAAACCATGCGATCACTTCTTCTCTCTGGATTGTAAAAAAGTAAGCTGCCAGTATCGCAACAATGAAAGAAATCAGATAGGACGGAAGTCTTTTTGCAAAATTTCCCGCAGCCGTCACCGTCGGCTCGCTGATTTTCGAAACAAGATTCCCCATATAAGTATCCAGATTCTCCACTATCGTTGTCCACCCATTCTGCACTCCCCGGGGAAGCCTGCTGAACGCACCGGATAAGGTATTTCCAATCTCACGCATCCCCTCTTCCAGCTGTGCATAAATATCCGGAAAGTTCTGAATCAGATCTGTCACTTCCGCTGCAATCCTGCTGACTGCAAAATATCCCACTAAAACGATCAGCCCAATGACCATGATAACAATCATTGCTGTTCCCAGCTTCTTTACGATCTTCAATCGCTTTTCCAGCCAGTTCACCAGAGGTGTCGCAATGGCAGAAATGATCCAGCCCACAACGAACGGCATGAGAAATCCGATTGCTTTTACGCCCAGGATAATAAACGCAGCCGTTGCCAGTATACTGAACATAAGACTTACCGCCACTTGCCAGTAAGGTCTCTTTCGCTCCATAAAAATCTCCTTCCCGCATCGTGCTTTTCCTGTTTACTCTATCATTCTCCGAAATTATTCTTTCGTTTCATCCTCCAAAAATCTTTCCGGAAACAGATATTCCCGCTCAGCCAGATCCCAGATTTCGTCTCTTCCCTGCTTTGTAACCGAAGAAAACGGGATTACTTTTGTTCCCGGAAGCAGATTCAGACCTGTTTTTAACATCTTCACATGCTTCTGCACCTGACTGCGTTTTAATTTATCCAGCTTTGTAGCAATGATGATCGGCTGAAATCCCTGATCGACGATCCAATGATACATCATCTTGTCATTTGCCGAAGGGTCATGCCGGATGTCGATCAGAAGAAAGACTGCTTTCAACTGTTTTGATGTATGCAGATACCGCTCGATCAGATTTCCCCACTGGATCTTTTCTTTTTCGGAAACCTTCGCATATCCGTATCCCGGCAGATCCACCAGATAAAGTTCCTCGTTGATATTATAAAAATTAATCGTCTGTGTCTTTCCCGGTGTGGCAGAGATCCGGGCATACGATTTTCGGTTCATCAGCGCATTGATCAGGGATGACTTACCCACATTGGATTTCCCCGCAAACGCAATCTCCGGTTTTTCATTTTCCGGCAATTTACTTGTAATTCCACAAACAGTTTCCAGATTGATATTCTTTATTACCATAGTTTACTCCCCTCCGGATATTTTATCCTGATCTTCTGACACAAATGCTGCCTTCAGCACTTCCTCCATATGCTCTACAGGCAGGATCTCGAGTCCTTTTGTGATTTCCTGAGAAAGCTCTTCTACATCTGCCAGATTCTTTTTGGGAACAAGAACTGTTTTTATCCCGGCATTTTTCGCAGCCAGAAGCTTTTCCTTTAATCCTCCAATCGGCAGTACACGTCCGCGCAGAGTCACTTCTCCTGTCATGGCAATATCTGCACGCACCTTTTGTTCTGTGATCGCAGAAAGCATTGCAGTTGCCATGGTGATTCCGGCTGACGGACCGTCTTTGGGCACTGCACCCTCCGGAATATGTACATGGATATCATGTTTTTCAAAAAAGTCATCCGCAATCTGATAATCTCTGCTGACAGAACGGATATAGCTGATCCCGGTCCGTGCCGATTCTTTCATCACATCTCCAAGCTGACCAGTGAGCATGATCTCTCCTTTTCCAGGCATCACATTCACTTCGATCTGGAGGGTATCCCCACCCACACTTGTCCATGCCAGTCCACGCACAATCCCGATCTCATCCGCTGCATTTGCCATCTGATACGTAAACTTCTCTTTTCCCAGATATTTGAACAGATTCTTCTCTGTAATTGTAACACTCTTTTTCCCGGTTGTAAGTATTTCTTTTGCTGCTTTTCTGCAAATATTGCCGATTTCTCTCTCCAGCTGACGTACTCCCGCTTCTTTTGTATAGTTGGATGCAATCTTCCAGACTGCATTTTTGCTTATTTTCAGCTGTTCTTTCTTCAGACCATTTTTCTCCAGCTGTTTTGGGATCAAATGCTCTGTCGCAATATGCAGCTTCTCATTCTCTGTGTAGCTGGTCACCTCGATCACTTCCATACGATCCAGAAGCGGACGCGGAATCGTCTGCAGTGAATTTGCAGTGGCAATAAACAGCACTTCCGACAAATCCAGCGGAACTTCCAGATAATGATCACGGAATTTGTAATTCTGTTCACTGTCCAGTACTTCCAGAAGCGCAGAGAACGTATCTCCCTTATAGTCTGTGCTGACTTTATCAATTTCATCCAGAAGCATCAACGGATTCTTGACACCTGCCTGACGAATTCCATTTGCGATGCGTCCGGGCATTGCTCCTACATATGTTTTTCTGTGTCCCCGGATTTCTGCCTCATCCCGCACTCCGCCAAGTGAAATCCTTACATACGGCTTCTTCAGTGCCTTTGCAAGAGATCTGGCGATCGATGTTTTTCCTGTTCCCGGCGGTCCCACCAGACACAGGATCGGGCTCTCCCCTTTTTTCGTCAGAGAACGTACTGCCAGAAATTCCAGAATTCGTTCTTTGACCTGTTCCAGACCATAATGATCTGCTTCCAGCACTTCCTCTGCATATTTGATATCCTGATTGTCCTTCCCGGCTTTATCCCACGGCATCTCAAGCAATGTTTCAATATAGGTCCGTATCACACCGCTTTCTGCCGGACTGTTCAGTGAGCTTTTAAATCTGCTGATTTCTTTTTTCAGCTTTTCGTTCACTTCTTTTGGCGCTTTCAGATTCTTTGCTGCTTTTTCAAATTCTTCCGCATCGGACAATGTAGAATCATCCCCCAACTCCTCCCGGATCAGCTTCAGCTGCTCCCGAAGAATGTATTCTTTCTGATGCTTATCCACACGTTCCTTCACCTTTTGCTGCAGTTCATCTTTGATATCCATGATCTGCACTTCGTTGACCAGCTTAAACGCCAATGTCTCATATCTCTCCCAAAAATCCACTTTTCCGAGGATTTCCTGTTGATCAACATAATAAAAAGGCGTGTTTGCAGCAATCTCATCCACCAGCTTTTTCAGGCTTTTGATCTCCAAAATCTCTGCCACTGCTTCTTTTGACATTTTTCCGTTGCGAGCGGCATAGTCCAGAAAAGTATCTTTAAGACTCCTTGCCATTGCCTCTCCATTTAGATCATCCTGAATGACAGGATCGGACTCATCGATCACCTCGACCTCTGCCCGCAGATACGGCGTATCCTGCTGAAGCTGTTTTAAGATTCCTCTTGTTTCTCCTGAAACAAGTACCCGGACGATATGCTTTGGAAGCTTCATGATCTGTTTGATCGTTCCAACAGTTCCCACCTCGTAAACATCTTCCTGTGTAGGGTCGTCTGTTTCTATTGATCTTTGTGCCACAAGAAAAATCTTCTGGTCTCCCGCCATGGCTTCCTGAATTGCTGCGATTGATTTTTCTCTGCTCACATCAAAATGTACTACCATTTCCGGCATGATAGTCATTCCACGCAGAGCTACCATCGGAAGGCTTTTTATTTCTCTGTTCACCTGTATTTTCCTCCTGCTTTTTGTTTTATCCAAAATCAAAACAAGCGGGTACATGGTCCTCCCTATGCACCCGCCTGTGTTATCTATGCACTTTCAGATGTCAGAAAAGATTTTCGCTCTTCTCCATCGCACTCATACAATGGCTGCCCCTTTCCTTCCACAACATCTTTTGTAATCATACATCCTTTGATGGTATCATCAGATGGTACACGGAACATTGTATCCATCATAATATCTTCCATAATGGCTCTTAATCCTCTGGCTCCCGTTTTCCTTGCAAGAGAGGTCTCTGCGATTGCATCCAGAGCTGCTTTATCAAACTCCAGCTTTACGCCGTCCAGTTCCATCAGTTTCTGATACTGCTTCACAAGAGAGCTCTTCGGTTCTGTCAGAATCCGGATCAAAGCCTCTTTATCCAGAAGATCCAGAGATACTGTAACAGGAACTCGTCCTACCAGCTCCGGAATCAGACCAAACTTCACCAGATCCTGCGGAAGCACCTGATGCAGCAGTACATCTACATCCTCCTCATGCTTCTTAGCTATCTCTGCATTAAAGCCGATCGACTTCTTATCCAGTCTGGTCTCAATGATCTTATCAATCCCTTCAAATGCACCGCCGCAGATAAACAAAATATTGGTCGTGTCTATCTGGATCAGTTCCTGATGCGGATGCTTTCTTCCGCCCTGCGGCGGAACAGATGCAACGGTTCCCTCAATGATCTTCAAAAGCGCCTGCTGAACTCCCTCTCCGGATACATCTCTGGTAATGGAAGGATTCTCAGACTTTCTTGTGATCTTGTCAATCTCATCAATATAAATAATACCATGCTCTGCACGTTCAATATCGCCATCTGCTGCCTGAATCACTTTCAGGAGGATGCTTTCTACATCTTCCCCCACATATCCGGCCTCTGTCAGAGCTGTCGCATCTGCGATGGCAAACGGAACATTCAGTATCTTTGCGAGGGTCTGGGCAAGCAGAGTCTTTCCGCATCCGGTCGGTCCAAGCATCAGAATATTACTCTTCTGCAGATCCACGCCCAGATCAGAACCTGCCATGATCCGCTTGTAATGATTGTATACAGCAACAGAAAGAACCTTCTTTGCCTCGTCCTGTCCGATTACATATTCATCAAGGAATGCCTTGATCTCCTCTGGTGTCAAAAGATTGATATCATCAAATTCTCTTCTGTCATCATCGTATTCAAACTCTTCTTCTATAATCTCCGAGCAGACCTCGATACACTCATCACAGATATAAGCGCCGTTCGGCCCTGCGATCAGCTTTCTCACCTGAGACTGCGGCTTATTACAGAAGGAGCATCTTACTATATCATCACTTGCTTTTCCTGCCATATCACTCTCACCTCATATTGCCGACACAACATTAATGTTTGGCAATTACCTCATCTATTAATCCATAAGCTTTTGCTTCTTCTGCAGACATGAAGTTATCACGTTCTGTATCAGCCTTGATCGTCTCCAATGGCTGCCCTGTGTTTGCTGCCATAATCTCGTTCAATTTCTGACGGGTTCTCAGGATGTGCTCTGCTGCGATCGAAATCTCAGTTGCCTGTCCCTGTGCTCCGCCGGAAGGCTGATGAATCATGATCTCTGCGTTTGGAAGCGCAAAACGTTTTCCCTTCGCTCCACCGGAAAGAAGGAATGCCCCCATGCTTGCTGCCATACCGATGCAGACTGTAGAAACATCACATTTGATGTACTGCATGGTATCGTAGATTGCCAGTCCCGCTGTCACGGAACCTCCCGGGCTGTTGATATATAACTGGATATCCTTATTCGGATCATCCGCTTCCAGGAAAAGAAGCTGTGCTACGATCACACTCGCAGATACATCATTGACCTCTTCTCCCAGAAAAATGATTCTTTCTTTTAACAGTCTTGAATAAATGTCGTAAGAGCGCTCTCCACGGCTTGTCTGTTCAATAACATAAGGTACTAAACTCATTTGCTTTTCCTCCTTATTATGCTGACTTAATCTGCCGCTGCCTGCGGCCCCCTCTCACTGCGGATTCACGGTACTGTTATGTACCAGAACAGATTATCCCTCTACAGATTCGTTTACAAGCAGAGTGATTGCTTCCTGAACTGCAAGATCCTCTTTGATCTGTTTCTTCTCGTTCTCTCCCATAAACTCTTTGAGTTTTTCAACTTCCATCTGGTATGCTTCCGCCATTTTTGTGAGTTCTTCTTCTACACGCTCATCAGAAACTTCAATGTTCTCAGCTTTTACGATCGCTTCCAGAACCAGTCTTGTCTTGATGCTCTTTTCAGCCTGTGGTCTCATCTCTTCCATCATCTTCTCTGCTGTCATTCCTGTAAACTGGAAGTACTGTTCTACAGTCAGACCCTGCTGCTGAATACGGCGTGCAAAATCATCTGCCATTTGTCTTACCTGGAACTCGATCATTGCTTCCGGAATATCCATCTGTGCGTTCTCGATTGCCTGATCTACTGCCTGGTTTTCTTTCTTTTCTTTTCCGGTTCTCTCTTTGCGCTCTTTGATGTTTTTCTTTACTTCCGCTCTGTATGCGTCCATTGTCTCACATTCAGAAACTTCAGAAGCAAATTCATCATCCAGCTCCGGAAGTTCTTTTGCTTTGATTGTGTGTACTGTACACTTAAATGTAGCATCTTTTCCTGCAAGCTCTTCAGAGTGATACTCTTTCGGGAATGTCACATTCACTTCTACTTCTTTGTCGATCTCAGCTCCGATCAGCTGCTCTTCAAATCCAGGAATGAATGATCCGGAACCGATTGTCAGCGGATAATCTTCTCCTTTTCCACCTTCAAATGCAACACCGTCTACAAATCCTTCGAAATCTAATGTTACTTCATCTTTATCCTGAACTGCGCGGTCTGTCACTTCGATTGTTCTTGCATTGCGCTCGCGCTCTTTTTCAATCTCTTCATCAACTTCCTTCTGTGTCACTCTTGTAGATACTTTATCTACTTTCAGTCCTTTGTAATCTCCGAGTGTCACTTCCGGTTTTGTAGCTACTTCTGCTGTGAAAATGAACGGTTTTCCTTTTTCCATCTGTACAACCTCGATCTTCGGCTGAGACACGATGTCCAGTTCACTTTCATCATAAGCTTTTGCATATGCGTCCGGAATCATGTTGTTTGCTGCTTCATCATAGAATACTTCCGGTCCGTACATTTTTTCGATCATCTGACGCGGAACTTTCCCTTTACGGAATCCCGGAATGTTGATCTGTTTGCGCTGTTTTAAGTAAGCTGCCTGCAGTGCTTTCTCTACATCTTCTGCAGCTACTTCTACTGTAAGCTTCGCCATATTATGCTCTAACTTTTCTACCTGTAAACTCATCTTTCTATTTCCTCCTTGATTCGTACCATTCAAACGCAAATTGTATATTCGCAGTCATTGAATTAGTATAGCATAGTCACTTCAATATTTCCAGTACTTTTTAATAATAAACTACTCCATGCCCGATTTCTTCTGCCTTTTCCTTTCCGCACAGGAGCTCGATCAGCTTCAATGCGAATGGAATCGCGGTTCCCAGTCCCCGGCTTGTGATCATATGCCCGTCTACATTTACCGGCTCTTCATTTGTCTCTGCGTGAGAAAGTCCTGACTCCATGCCCGGATAACAGCATGCTTTTCTTCCTTCCAGAAATCCCAGTTCTCCAAATACAGTAGGCGCTGCACAGATTGCTGCCAGATAACGCTCTTTTGCATAAAATTCTTTGAGCAGCGCACACAAATCTCTGTGTTCTTTCAAATGCTTTGTCCCCGGCATCCCACCCGGCAGTACGAGCATATCCATTCCCTCAAACTCCATCTCCTCAAACAGGGCGTCTGCCTCGACACCGATTCCGTGTGAGCCATGTACTGTCTTTTCTCCTGTGACCGATACGTTCGTCACAGTAACACCTGCCCTGCGCAGCAGATCCGTAACCGTAAGTCCTTCGATTTCTTCAAATCCTTCTGCGAGAAATACCGCAATCTGTTTCATGATCATTTCCTCCTGACTTAAAATCTGAACCTGATTTTCATTTCTTTCATATGGTAAAAAGTGTAGCAAATCCCTGTTAAAAATGCAATGCCTCCCCGTTTACATTTTCCGTTTTTCATATTATGATGATACCGGATATCAAACAACAAACGATGTTTTCAAAGAAAGGAGTTTTTCATGGAAATCGAGCGCAAATATCTGATTTCATCTGTCCCCTTTGCTCTTTCATCATATCCATGCCGCAAGATCGAACAGGGATATCTCTCCACTGCACCTGTGGTACGTATCCGCCGGGACAACAATGACTACATTCTGACTTACAAATCCAAAGGAATGATGATCCGGGAAGAATACAATCTTCCGCTGACAAAAGAATCCTATGAACATTTAAAAGAAAAAATCGACGGACGGCTCATCACGAAAAAAAGATATGTGATCCCTCTTAAGGATTCCCTCTTTATTGAGCTTGATATTTTTTCCGGAGACCTTGCGCCTCTGATGCTTGCGGAAGTAGAATTTCCTGATGAAGAGACTGCCAATCACTTTACTCCACCCAAATGGTTCGGCGAAGACGTTACCTTTTCTTCTTCCTATCATAACAGTACACTCAGCAAACTCTGATATCAACTTTTTGTGGCTTTTTGTTCTTTCGCTACGTTTTGTCGCATAGATATCTATTTATAGGGAAAATTGTTATAATTTACTAAGCTTTTAACAATTCCCTGTAAATGGAGGTACAGCAATGTCTAATATTCAGCTTGTTGAAAATTTATACCGTCTTCGTAAAGCACATCACTACACTCAGCAAGAGATCAGTGACTTGCTCAATATTTCCAGACAGGCTTATTCCAACTACGAAACCAGTAAACGGACACCGGATCTGGATTCTCTGATGCGTCTGGCTGATATCTATGGAGTATCTCTCGACCAGCTGGTCAATCATCCCTGTACAAAAGACGGACTGATCCTCGAACAGAAAGGTCCCTTTACGTATGCCATGGAGATCGACACTGCCGATACACTCTATCTTACGCGGGAAGAAGTCGAACTGATCAAGGGATACCGGGCCATGAATCCGGAAGATAAATTACTATTGAAAAAACTGTTGTAATAAAGAAAAAGGAAATCCGCCAGCTCCAGTCGGATTTCCTTTTTTATTATTCTCCCAGTCCAAATCTCTCGTGAACTGCATTGATCGCACGTTCTACATCGCTTTCATTGATCAGAACCGTGATTCTTACTTCTGATGTTGAAATCATATGGATGTTGACTCTGGCATTTGTCAGTGCCTCGAACATCTTGGCAGCAACACCCGGATTACTCATCATTCCTGCTCCGACAATCGAGATCTTCGCTACACTCTCCTGAGAATTGATTTCCTGGATCGTCAGCGCTTCTTTATTTTCTTCCAGGATCGCCAGTGTATCCTGAAGATCATCCTCTGCCACTGTAAAGGAAATATCTTTTGTACCGTCTCTTCCTACAGACTGAAGAATGATGTCCACATTGATATTCTTCTTTGCAAGTGTATTGAAGATCTTGAACGCTGTTCCCGGTTTGTCTTCGATTCCGATGACAGAAATTCTCGCTGTATTTTTATCAGATGCAACTCCGCTGATTAACAATTTTTCCACTTTTACTACCTCCTTGACCACCGTACCTTCTTCTCTGTTCATGCTGGAACGTACAACCAGCTGTACTCCATATTTTTTCGCCATTTCCACAGAACGGTTATGCAGGACATTCGCCCCCATGGATGCCAGCTCCTGCATCTCATCATAACTGATTTCTTTTAATTTTCTCGCAGAAGGAACAATTCGTGGATCTGCGGTATACACACCGTCTACATCCGTATAAATCTCGCACGCATCTGCGCCCAGAGCCGCTGCGATTGCAACTGCCGTGGTATCTGAACCGCCCCGTCCCATTGTCGCATAATCCTCATATTTGTTCACTCCCTGGAATCCAGTGACGATCACGATCTTCCGGTATCCCAGTTCGTGGAGGATTCTCTCAGATTCTACCTTCTTGAATCTTGCATTTCCATAGGTGGATGTGCTGTGCATCTTTACCTGGAATGCATTCAGCGATACTGCCGGGATTCCCAGCTTATGAAATGCCATCGCCATCAGTGACACAGAAATCTGTTCCCCTGTTGTCAACAACATATCCATCTCTCTCTTGGATGGATTCAGATTAATCTCTTTGGCTTTTGCGATCAGATCATCTGTTGTGTCTCCCATCGCTGAAAGGACCACGATCACATCGTGTCCGTTTTTATAATCTTCCGCGCAGCGCTCTGCCACACGAAAAATACACTCTTTATCTGCGACCGAACTGCCGCCAAACTTCTTTACTATCAGCATTTTTTCTTCCTCTCTGTTTACCGTTCATTGTCCATCTCAAAAAGACGGGAAAGTAGCCTGTGTCCTTCTTTCTCGAACAATGGGCTCTTATTGCCCAGTCTTTCTGAATACTCCGGCATTCCTTCTGCTTTCTTTCTGGAATCATATAAAAGATACGGAACCGGATTACCGGTATGTGTGCGGACACAGATCGGCGTCGGATGATCCGGAAGGACTAACATTCTGAAATCCATGCAAAGATCTTCCAGTTCCCCAACGATCGGTCCGATGATCTTCTGATCGATATTTTCAATCGCCTTAATCTTATCCGGAATACTTCCCTGATGTCCCATCTCATCCGGTGCTTCAATGTGTACATATACAAAATCATAATCCTGCGCCGCCAGCGCGTCCACTGCTGCCTCCGCTTTTCCTGTATAGTTCGTATGAAGTCCTCCGTTTGCACCTTCTACGATAATATTGTCAAGCCCTGCTCCTACAGCAATCCCCTTCAACAGATCCACTGCTGAGATCATGGCTCCTTTTTTATGATATTTTTCCTCGAAAGAGGTCAGCATCGGCCTGGTACCTGCCCCCCAGAACCATACGGAGTTGGCAGGGTTGAGTCCTTTTGCCTTTCGCTCCAGATTCAGCGGATGATTGCTTAAGATCCGGTAGCTGGTCTCCATCATTTCCCGAAGTACCGCATCCTGAGGGAGATACTCCCCGATCCGCTTTGTCAGGATATCATGAGGCGCTGTCAATTCGACTACACTTCCGAATTTATGGATCAGCAAATGCCTGTAACTCGTGCCTGTATAAAACTCATACCCGCCTCTTCGCATTTCCTGCATCAGGGTCTCCATCAGAACAGCCGCATCCTCAGTGCTGATCTCACTGGAGCTGTGATCCAGAATCCGTTTATCCTCATACCGCTCTTCTTCCTCGGACAAGGTCACCAGATTACAGCGAAAAGATACATCGGTTGGCGCCATATCCACCCCGATACTCAGCGCCTCCAAAGGGGAGCGTCCGGTATAATATTCCTTTGGATCATATCCGATCACAGAAAGATTCGCCGTATCACTTCCCGGAGCCATCCCGTCGGGAACAGTCTGCACCATGCCAATCTCTGAAATCTGCGCCATGCGGTCCAGATTTGGAGTATGCGCCTTCTCCAGAGGTGTCATACCGCCCAGTTCTTCCAACGGTTCATCTGCCATCCCGTCACATAAAACAACAACATATTTCATACGTATCCTCACCCTTCTACTCTAATCCGGTGGAGAATGGACGGAAATTCTTTCTGGCACTGTTCAAAATGTCCTTCTGTCATAATTTCTGTCAGAAATCCGAATTCTCCCTCCAACGGTTCCACCTGTACAATCTCAATCAGTCCGAATTTACTTTCCAGATGTGCTTTCATTGCCTGTGGTTCTCCCTTGATCCGCACAAAGAAACGCTTGCTCGTATCCGAGATCGGAAGCAGTTCCACTTTATCCTGATCCCACATCGTCATAATATTCCGGTTCAAATGCTTTACTTCATCTACAATATCAGAAACAACCGCACTCGCTGTCGGAAGCTTTCCTGCACCGCTTCCGTAAAACATTGCATCTCCGAGTACATTGCCATGTACAAAAATCGCATTAAAGACATCATTTACGCTATACAATGGATGCGAAGAGCTCAGCAAATACGGAGCAACGATGGCATGGATATGATCTTCATCCCTTCTGCTGCATGCAAGAAGCTTGATCGTCATTCCCATTGCCTTTGCATACATCATATCTTCTTTTGTAATCTGCGTGATTCCCTCTGTATAAATATCTTCAAAATCCACCTGCTGTCCGGAAATCAAAGAGGAAAGAATCGCAATCTTCCGGCATGCATCATATCCTTCCACGTCCGCTTCCGGATTTCGTTCCGCATACCCTTTTTCCTGCGCCTCTTTTAAAACTTCCTCATAATCTGCTCCTTCATAAAACATCTTACTGAGCATATAATTGGTCGTTCCGTTTAAAATCCCTGTGATTTCTTCAATCTCATCTGCTGTCATTGAAGAATTTAACGGACGGATGATCGGAATTCCGCCTCCGACACTGGCCTCAAACAGAAAATTGATATTTTTCTCCCTTGCAATGGAAAGCAGCTCTGCACCGTGCTTTGCCACCAGCGCTTTGTTTGAGGTCACCACGCTTTTTCCGGCCATCAGGCACTTCTTCACAAAAGTATATGCGGGTTCAATCCCGCCCATTACCTCTACTACGATCTGAATGGAAGGATCTTCTGCGATCACCTGAAAATCATGTACGATTTTTTCCTGAATCGGATCTCCCGGGAAATCTCTCAGATCCAGAATGTATTTTACATGGATCTCATCCCCGGCTCTCTGGTCGATTCGTTCCTTATTGGTCTGTAATACTTCAATGACTCCGGATCCCACCGTGCCATATCCCATAACTGCTATATTTACCATATTCGCCTTCCTTCCTGTTCTTTTTTCTGCATCTGTCCTACTCTTCCGGTTTTTTCGGAGCACTTAAATATGCGTTGATAAACGGATCCAGGTTGCCGTCCAGCACACCGTTCACATTGCTGATCTCCATATTCGTACGGTGATCCTTCACCAGTGTATACGGCTGCATGACATAGGAACGGATCTGGCTTCCGAATCCGATCTCCTTGATCTCACCGCGAATACCGGACACTTTGTCTGCTTGCTCCTGCTGCTTCATCAGATACAGCTTGGCTTTGAGCATTTGCATGGCTTTGTCTTTATTCATGTGCTGAGAACGCTCATTCTGACACTGAACAACAATTCCTGTCGGGAAATGCGTGATACGGATTGCCGAAGAAGTCTTATTGATATGCTGTCCACCTGCTCCGCTGGAACGATATGTGTCGATCCTGATATCGTCATCATTGATCTCAATATCAATATCTTCCTCAATATCCGGAATCACATCACAGGATGCAAAAGAAGTCTGCCGCTTTCCGGCCGCATTAAACGGAGAAATTCTGACCAGTCTGTGCACCCCTTTTTCAGAGCGCAGATATCCGTAAGCATTCTCTCCTCGTACTTCAAATGTCACGCCTTTGATTCCCGCAACATCTCCTTCCAGATAATCCAGAACTTCTACGGAAAATCCCTTTTTCTCTGCCCATCTGGTGTACATTCTGTAAAGCATGTTTGCCCAGTCACAGGATTCTGTTCCGCCTGCTCCGGCGTGAAGCGTAACGATCGCATGATCTCTGTCATACTCTCCGGTCAGAAGTGTCTGGATCCTCAGCTCTTCAAACTCTCCTTCAAAACGGAGCAGTTCTTCCTCGATCTCCTGCACCGTCTCTTCGTCCTGTTCCTCCTGACTCATCTCAATCAGCAGTCCCAGATCCTCATAATCTGCGTACATCTGCTCAATCTGCTTTACCGAATCCTGAAGACTTTTCAATACCTGCATCGTCTGTCTGGACTGATCCGGATTATCCCAGAATCCCGGCTCCTCGATCGTTCTTTCTAATTCCTCAATTCGTTCTTTCTTTGACGCTAAGTCAAAGTGAATCCCTCAAATCTTTCAGCGGCTCTTCGTATGCACTCAGTCTTACTTTCAGTTCATCTAATAAAACCACCTTGATCACCTCTTTCTTTTTTCAAAAGTCTGTTTTAAATCAACATTGACTGTGTATATATTGCAGCACAATGTCTGATGCAGTATACACACAGTCAACAAAATATTCAGGCACTTACCTGGTTACTATTTTCTTCCGCAGCACTGTTTGTACTTCTTGCCACTTCCGCACGGGCATGGATCATTTGGATAAACCTTTTTTTCTTCCCGTTTTTTCGGAGTGTGTGATGCGCTGTCATCTTTGTTTGTTCCGGTCGCCTGTGCCACCTGCTCTCTTTCTACCTTCTGCTCGATCCGGATATGGAATAAGGTACGGATCGTCGTCTCTGCGATGGAATTGGTCATCTCGCCGAACATATCGTATCCCATCATCTTATATTCTACCAGTGGATCTCTCTGTCCGTATGCCTGCAGACCGATTCCCTGACGGAGCTGATCCATATCATCGATGTGATCCATCCAGCGTGTATCGATTGCCTTTAACAGTACCACTCGCTCCATCTCACGCAGCTGCTCTGCTTCCGGGAATTCTGCTTCTTTCTCCTCGTATGCTTTTACAGCACGCTCTTTCAATGTATGCTTGAGCTCTTTCTGTCTCATGTCCTTGACTTCCTCTGCATCCGGCATCTTCAGCATCGGAATCTCCCCGTGAAGTGTCAGCTCCAGTCCTGCCAGATCCCATTCTTCCGAATCTGCATCCGGTGCGGCAAAGCGGTCTGTCATATTTTCTACATATTCTGTCATCATATTGTAGATGGTATCTCGCATGCTCTCTCCGTCCAGAACACGACGTCTTTCCTCATAAATGATCTCTCTCTGCTCATTCATAACCTGATCGTATTCCAGCAGATTCTTACGGATTCCAAAGTTATTGCCCTCGATCTTCTTCTGTGCTTTCTCAATCGCACTGGAGAGCATCTTATGCTCGATCTGTTCTCCGTCCTCTACACCAAGTGTGTTGAATACACTCATCAGACGTTCAGAACCAAACAGACGCATCAGATCATCCTCCAGAGAAATATAGAAACGGGATTCTCCCGGATCTCCCTGTCGTCCGGAACGTCCGCGCAGCTGGTTGTCAATACGTCTGGATTCATGACGCTCTGTACCGATGATCTTAAGACCTCCGGCCTCTCTTGCAGCATCATCCAGCTTGATATCCGTACCACGTCCGGCCATGTTGGTCGCAATCGTGACTGCTCCGTGCTGTCCCGCATCTGCCACGATTTCTGCTTCCAGTTCATGATACTTGGCATTCAATACCTTATGCTGAATTCCTTCTTTTTTCAGCATTTTGCTGAGCAGCTCTGAAACCTCGATCGTGATTGTACCAACCAGGACCGGCTGTCCCGTTGCATGCGCTTCTTTCACGGCTTCAACGACTGCGTGGTATTTTTCCTGTTTTGTCTTATATACTGCGTCTTCGAGATCTTTTCTCTGAACCGGACGGTTGGTCGGGATCTCTACAACGTCCATTCCGTAAATATCACGGAACTCTTTTTCCTCAGTCAAGGCAGTACCTGTCATACCGCTCTTCTTCTCATACTTGTTGAACAGGTTCTGGAATGTAATAGTTGCCAGTGTCTTGCTCTCTCTTCTGACCTTCACATGCTCTTTTGCTTCGATCGCCTGATGCAGTCCGTCCGAATACCGTCTTCCCGGCATGATACGTCCGGTGAACTCATCCACGATCATAACCTCTCCCTCCTGAGTCACCACGTAATCCTGATCGCGGAACATCAGGTTATGCGCACGCAGCGCCAGAATGATGTTGTGCTGAATCTCCAGATTCTCCGGATCTGCCAGGTTCTCGATATGGAAGAAGTTTTCTACCTTCTTCACACCGTCTTCTGTCAGATTGACAACCTTTTCTTTCTCGTTGACAATAAAATCTCCGGACTCTTCAATATCTTCTCCCATGATCGCATTGATCTTGGAAAACTCACCGCTTGCTTCTCCTCTTTCCAGCTGGCGTGCCAGAATATCGCATGCCTCATACAATTTTGTAGATTTATTACTCTGTCCGGAAATGATCAGCGGAGTTCTGGCTTCATCGATCAATACAGAGTCAACCTCATCGATAACCGCAAAGTTCAGCCCTCTTTGTACAAGCTGTTCCTTGTAGATCACCATGTTGTCTCTCAGATAATCAAATCCCAGTTCGTTGTTCGTTACATATGTAATATCACAATTATATGCCGCACGGCGCTCATCATTGTCCATATCATTGAGAACCACACCGACTGTCAGTCCCAGAAATTCGTGTACTTTTCCCATCCACTCGGCATCACGCTTTGCCAGATAATCATTGACTGTGACAATGTGAACTCCTTTTTCTTCCAGCGCATTCAGATATGCCGGAAGTGTGGATACCAGTGTCTTACCTTCACCTGTACGCATCTCTGCAATACGTCCCTGATGCAGGATGATACCGCCGATCAGCTGTACCCGGTAATGGCGCATCCCCATACTTCTATATGCACCTTCTCTTACAACTGCATATGCCTCCGGGAGAATATCATCCAGTGTCTCTCCCTCTTTGAGACGTTCTTTAAACTCTCTTGTCTTATCCTTTAATTCCGCATCCGAAAGTGCTTTCATCTCTGGCTCCAGCGCCTCAATGCGATCCACGATCGGATAGATTCTCTTCAGCTCGTGCTGGCTGTGAGTCCCGAAAATTTTATCCATTAAACCCATAATCTGCAATCTGCTCCTTGTCTAAATTTACTCTGCCTACCATTCTATCACTAACTTTCCATGAATTCAACCAATTCATGTTTTTGTTCCGCTTTGTTTACATTTCATTTACAAACAGAGCAGATTTTTATAAGGAATTGTCCCTCCAAACAGATCCAGTGCACTTCCGATCGTAAAATCCAGCTTTCCATGTCCAAGATTTTTGAATTTTTCCAGTTCTTCCATACTTCCGATCCCGCCCGCATAAGTAACAGGAATCCCTTCCCATCTGCCAAGCAGTTCTACAAGTTCTCCTTCCACTCCGGAAGATTTTCCTTCCACATCCACACCGTGTACCAGAAATTCATCACAGTACTGCGCCATTTCATCAAGCAATTCTTCTGACAGTTTTTCTCTGGTAAACGTCTGCCACCGGTTTGTCACGATGTAATATTCATCCCCCTTTTTCCGGCAGCTCAGATCCAGCACTATCCTCTCTTTTCCGACCATCTCTTTCAGTCGTCTCAAACGGCTGCGATCCACCTCTCCTTCACGAAATATATAAGAGGTTACGATCACATGGCTGGCGCCTGCATCCAGATATTCTTCCGCATTTTCCGCCGTGATACCGCCGCCGATCTGCATCCCTCCCGGATATACCGAAAGCGCCAGAAGCGCCTGCGCTTTCGTTGCCTCAAAATATTCGGAATCTCTGGAATTGAGCAGAATGATATGCCCTCCTTTGAGTCCATCCTGTTTATATTTTTCTGCATACCAGGCTGCATCCTGTTCTGAAGTAAAATTGGTCTGTGCCATATCGCCTTCATCTTTTAAGCTGCCGCCGACGATCTGTTTTACTTTTCCGTTATGTATATCAATACAAGGTCTGAACTTCATCACAATTCTCCTTTTATAGAAAAGTGCCGCAAAAACTTCTTCTGCAGCACTTGTTTATCCGGTATTCAAAACCTACTTGTTATTCTCCCGGTTCTGTGTGTTATGATCTTTGGTCATTCCATCCGCAGCATCATCTACCGCATCCGTAGCTCCCCTTGTCAGATCATCCACTCCATTGGTCACACCATCCACTACATCATTCACACCGTCTGTGACATCATCTACCACGTTGTCTGCTTTTCCGTTACTGTTGTCATCTGTACGGTTTTCATTTCTGTCTGTCTTGTCATTGTTGTCCTTTGTTTTGTCAGTTGCATCATTCATTGTTGTATCGTTCTGTGTATCTCTTCTGTTTCCACATGCAGTCGTGCCCAGAAGCATACAGGTACACATCAGCAATACAAGCAGTTTTTTTCTGTTTTTCATAATCTTCTTCCTTTCATAAAATATAGTCTTACACTGTTAAGTTTTCCTTTTTTTAATATTTTATGAATGGAATTTTTTTCTTTTTTATGCTCTTGGTCCTGCTGATTTCCTCAGTTTTTCCAATGCTCTTGACTCCAGCTGACGGGTCCGTTCTCTGGTCACGCCGAGTATCTGTCCGGTTTCTTCGAGCGTATGTACATTACCGTCCTCCAGACCGTAGCGGAGTCTTAAGATTTTCTGCTCTTTTTCTGTCAGCGTGGAAAGCATCTCCTGCACTTCTTCTTTCTGTACCAGTGCCGCAACAGCCTCCTCCGGAGTCGGCTCCTGTGTATCTTCAATAAAGTCTTCCAGATTGCTGTCCTCTTCATCTCCCACCGGAGTCTCCAGAGAAACCGGATTCTTGATATAGCTCTGCATGCGCTCTACTTCTTCTGTTGTCATATGCAGCTCTTTTGCAATCTCCTCTGCAGCAACTTCACGCCCGAGTGTCTGTTCCATCTTCCGCTCTGTTCTGCTGATCTTATTCATATTCTGAGCCACACGGACCGGCACACGAATCTCTCTGGACTGAGAATCCAGCGCCCGCAGAATGGCTTCTTTGATCCACCATACCGCATAGGTGGAAAATTTACTGCCCTTTGTGTAGTCAAATTTTTCCACTGCACGCATCAGACCGATATTGCCTTCCTGGATCAGATCCATAAACTGCATTCCTTTTCCGGCATAATGCTTTGCCACCGCAACCACCAGACGCAGATTCGCTTCCTCCATCTTTCTTCGTGCTTCTGTATCCCCTGCTGCGATCTGTCTGCCAAGCTCCAGTTCTTCCTCTGCTGTAAGCAGCGGTATCCTGCCGATCTCTTTTAAATAAATCTTTAACGGTTCCGTCATATCCACCGAATCCGGCACCAGATCCTCTGTTTCTGCTCCCAGATTCAGTTCTTCCCCCAACAGTTCCTTTTCTATCTCTTTACTCATATATTTTCATGCCTTTCTTTTCACGTAAGTCTCTGCTTATAGTTTTTCAATCACCTGACCGCTTCTGTAGGCTGCAAGCAGCGACTCCAGATCTGCTACCTGCTCTTTTAACTCGGTGCCGATATCTGTATTTCCAACGAGACGGCGTTCTGTCACCCGTTTCACTACCATGTAATCCGAATGAATATCGCTTCCCTTTTCCACCGCAGCCTCTTTCGACTCAAAAGGCTCATGGGCAACCAGAACAAGACCATAGGAGTTGTAGACAAGGGTATACCCTGCAATTCCCGTCTCTTTCTGATACGCCCTGGAAAAACCTCCATCGATGACCAGAACTTTCCCATTACACTTGATCGGACTTTCTCCGTTTTTACATTTTACAGGAACGTGCCCGTTGACAATGTGGGCTCCCTCCGGGTGCAGTCCGAACTCTTCCAGAATCTCGTCTACCACCGCTTCTTTTTCCAGAAGTTCGTAATACGGATTCTTTTTCTCCAGATGCGTCTCTTTTGCCTCGATAAAATACCGCTCAAAGGTCGCCATCTTGTCTTTTCCGAACAGCGGAGAATCCGGATGCTGCCAGATGCACCACATGATATTCTTTCCTTGCTCTTTTTCCTGTTCATCCAGCGCGAAAAAGCCTTTTCTTACATAGCCTTCCAGCGCATCATACAGACTTTTCCCACGGTAGCTTTTTCCACAGAGCTGTACTTCCTTTGAAGATCCGTCCTCTCTAAGCGGTACGCATCCGTGATACAAAAGATTGTTGTTATACACCTTGTATAATCCACCTTTTGCAAGCAAAAACCGCATATGATCCTGCAGCTTTTCACATCCTGCAAATGCTTTTTCCAGGCGTTCCATAATCTCCTCTTCCTCTTCGGTCAGTTCATACGGAGCTGCCGGATCAATGGTCGGAAACCTGTCATCTTTTAACGGATATTCTTTTCCATCCAGCAGGATCGTGCCTTTTTTATAATCAATCCTGTGCAGCAGTGCACGTTCTTCCATCTGAAATTCCGGATGCTGAAGAATCAGTTTTCCTTCTACCTTAAACTGTATCACGGAAATCGCCTTGTGCATCCGAAGATTCATCTCCATCTCCGCCTTTTGCAGGCGTTCGCTTCCTTTGCGCCTGAAACAGGTACAGGGGTCGTCCCCATAAATGCGAAGTGCAAAATTCGCCAGAGGCAGAAGATTGATCCCGTATCCTTCCTCCAGAATATCCAGATTCCCATAACGGGCACAGATCCGGATCACATTGGCAATGCAACCTCTTTGCCCTGCTGCCGCACCCATCCAGAGCACATCATGATTGCCCCACTGAATGTCCACTGAATGATAGGTCATCAGCTTATCCATGATAATATGCGGGCCCGGTCCCCTGTCATAAATATCACCGACAATATGTAAATGATCGATCACAAGCCTCTGGATCAGATCTGCGATCGCACAGATAAATTCTTCTGCCCTGCCGATCCGGATGATTGTCTGAATGATCTCATTATAGTAGGATTCCTTGTCATGAAGCTCCGCCTTTTCCGTGATCAGTTCTTCTATGACATAAGCAAAATCTTTCGGAAGTGCCTTGCGTACTTTAGAACGGGTATACTTACTGGCTGCCCGTTTGCTCACCTCGATCAGGCGGTACAGCTGAATTTTATACCAGTCTTCCATATGCTTCTCGGTCCGCTTTACCTGCTCTGTCTTCTCTTTTGGATAATAGATCAAAGTAGCCAGTTCCTGCTTTTCCCGCTTCCCAAGCGTATATCCAAATACATCCTCGATTTTGCTTCGCACCGCACCGGATCCATTCTTCAGCACATGGGAAAACGCCTCCCATTCCCCATGAATGTCCGTCAGAAAATGCTCGGTTCCTTTCGGAAGATTCAAGATCGCCTGCAGATTGATGATCTCTGTAGAAGCCGCCGCGATCGTCGGATACAGATCCGACAGCCGCTCCAGATATCTTGTCTCTAATTCTTTCATGACACTCCCCGCTCTTTACTCAAACTCTGATTAAAACTGAATCACATCACTCATATCATACATGCCGGCTGTTTTTCCCGCCAGGAACTTGGCTGCTTCCACCGCGCCTTTTCCAAACACGCTTCTGGAATATGCTGTATGCTTAAATTCGATCACTTCATCCATTCCTGCAAAGATCACCTCATGCTCTCCCACGATTGTTCCGCCGCGAACCGCTGAAATTCCGATTTCTTTCTCTTCTCTTTTTTTGCGGTACTGGCTTCTGTCATATACATACGTATATTCATGATCCAGTGCTTCATTGACAGAATCCGCAAGCGCCAGTGCAGTACCGCTTGGAGCATCCACTTTCTGGTTGTGATGACGCTCTACCAGCTCAATATCATATCCCGCCAGCGCCAGTACTTTTGCGGCATCTTTCAAGAGCTTCATCAGCAGATTGATCCCCATGGACATATTCGCTGATTTTAAAACAGCTGTCTGCTCTGCTGCTTTTTCTACTTTTTCAAGCTGTGCTTCAGAAAGTCCCGTGGTACAAAGTACGACCGGAAGCCGTCTGTTCACACAATAGTCCAAAAGTCCGTCCACTGCTGCCGCATTGGAAAAATCGATCACTACGTCTGCCTCTGCATCACACGCTTCCATCGATGAAAACACCGGATACGGATTCTGCACTCCCTGAAACTGATCCACTCCTGCTACAATCTCCACTTTACTGTCTGCTTCCGCAATTTTTGTGATCACCTGTCCCATTTTTCCATTGCAGCCATGCATGATTATCTTTATCATCCTGATTTCCTCCTCGTTCTGTATCTTTCATTTTCCACACCGGAAAACGTTATTCTTTCACGTTATACCGATCCGGACTTTTCAATACACGCCTGCAAAAGACAGACTTTACCCGGATGGGTATACAAAAAAGGATATCACATTCTGGCTATTTGCTCAATCTATGATATCCTTTTAACAATTTTTTATGCTAACTGAATTCCGAACTCCTGCATTGCTTTTTTCAGCTGCACGGTGTGTGCTTCACTCAGCTCTGTCAGCGGCATTCTCAATCCGCCGACTTCCATTCCCATCAGATTCACTGCTTTTTTCACCGGAATCGGATTCACTTCGCAGAACAGTGCCTCAATCAGAGGAAGTGCCTTCAGCTGTAATGCCCTGCTTCCCGCAATATCTCCCGCAAAGAAGCTTGCACAGATATCATGTGTCTCTCTCGGAGCCACATTGGACAATACAGAAATCACACCTTTTCCGCCCAGTGACAGGATCGGAACGATCTGATCGTCATTTCCGGAATATACATCCACTTTCCCGTCTGTCAGCTGCAAGATCTTCGCTACCTGTGAGATATTTCCGGATGCTTCCTTGACTGCCACAATGTTGTCAGTCTCTTTCGCCAGTGTCGCTACGGTGGATGGCTCAATATTCACTCCGGTTCTGCTCGCTACGCTGTACAAGATGATCGGCGCTTTTGTCTCGGCCGCGATCGCCTTATAATGCGCAATCAGTCCCGTCTGTGTCGCTTTATTATAATATGGGGTTACAAGAAGTACGCCATCTGCACCGCTCTCGGCTGCTTCTCTTGACATCTCGACTGCAGTCCGTGTACAGTTGGAACCTGTTCCTGCAATGACCGGAATCCGTCCTTTCGTCTGTCTGATCGTAAACTTGATGCAGTCCATATGCTCCTCTTCCGTCAATGTAGACGATTCCCCTGTTGTACCGCAGATCACAATACTGTCGGTACCGTTATCACAATGAAACTGGATCAATTCGTCCAGCTTTTCATAATTCACACTTCCATCTGCATGAAATGGTGTAATAATCGCAACTCCTGCTCCTGTAAAAATTGACATATTTATCCTCCTGACCTTGTCGATTCTCTACTCAGTAATGTTTATGAAATTTTATCATTATTCAGAAGTGATGTCAACGATGGGAATGTGAAAAACGTCCTATTCCATGCACTCCAGCTTACTCACAGATACTTCATAGGCTGTTCGTGTCTGTGTTTCGGTCTCGGAAATTTTCTTCACATAATCTCTGCTCTGGATTCTTCCCAGTATCTGTACATGCTCTCCCACTTCAAATCCGGACGCATACCGTGCATTTCTTCCCCAGCAGATACACGGAATGTAGTCCGATTTTCCGTACGGACGGTTCACCGCCAGAAGCAGGTCCGCGATTTCCCGTCCAAGCGGTGTTTTCCTGTACACCGGCTTTTTACAGATATACCCCTCCAGCAGAATGTGATTTGTTTTCGCCCCATCCAGTTCCTCGTCAATAAATTCTACCTCTCTTACAAACACAGACAGCACCAGGCGGTTTTTCTGTTCTTCATGCCGGTTATAAGAACGGAACTGCCCGGATACCTTGATCGCCTCTCCTGTATAATCCTGCGTCACATCGATCAGACGTTCTGAGATCATGAGAGGAATCCGGTCATTTGAATTACTCAGACGCTTCACAAGCACATCCGCCATATAGAATCCCTCTCCGAACACCTCGTGGCTGTATGTAAACCCGGATGCCACAACTCCCATGATGGTTACCTGATTGTTTTCAATAATCTTATCTGACATAATTTGTAGTACTCCCTTCCTCGTATGTGGTATTTTATATTTTTGAGTCAACTTAAGTCTATGACATCATACCGCAGTTTAGACCCGATTGTCCGAAAAACCGTTCGACAAAATCTATCGACAATTTTTTTATTTGCCTGTCACAAGAGTACTTGTAAAATCTGAAATTTATGATAGAATGAAAAAGTTGTAACAAGAGAACACACATTAACATAAGTAGGAAAGAGTGTAAAATTATGAAAACAAAACGTGAAGATGTTAGAAATATTGCCATTATCGCTCATGTTGACCACGGAAAAACAACACTCGTGGATGAGCTCTTAAAACAAAGCGGTGTATTCCGCGAAAATCAGGATGTTGCGGAACGTGTCATGGACTCCAACGATATTGAAAGAGAACGTGGAATCACGATTCTCTCCAAAAATACTGCAGTCTATTACAAAGGAACCAAGATCAACATCATCGATACGCCCGGACATGCGGACTTCGGCGGTGAAGTAGAACGTGTCCTGAAAATGGTAAACGGTGTCGTACTTGTAGTCGATGCCTTTGAAGGCGCCATGCCGCAGACCAAATTCGTACTGAGAAAAGCACTGGAATTAGACCTTCCGGTTATCGTCTGCATCAATAAGATCGACCGCCCGGAAGCCCGCCCGGATGAAGTGATCGATGAGATCCTGGAGCTTTTCATGGAACTGGATGCTTCTGACGAGCAGCTGGACTGCCCGTTTGTCTATGCTTCCGCAAAATCAGGAATTGCGGTCCTTGACCTTTCTGACGAAGAAAAAGATATGCAGCCATTGTTTGAGACGATCCTCGAATACATCCCGGCTCCGGAGGGCGATCCCGAGGCACCGACACAGATGCTGATCAGTACCATTGATTACAATGAATACGTCGGACGGATCGGAGTCGGAAAAGTAGACAACGGAACGATTCGTGTCAATCAGGATATGCTCCTTTTAAACCATCACGATCCGGACAAGCAGCAGAAAGTCAAGATCAGCAAACTGTATGAATTTGACGGTCTGAACAAAGTAGAAGTAAAAGAAGCCACGATCGGTTCTATTGTAGCGATTTCCGGTATTTCCGATATTTCCATCGGAGACACCCTCTGCTCTCCTGAGAATCCGGAAGCCATTCCATTCCAGAAGATTTCCGAACCGACGATCTCCATGCAGTTCATCGTCAATGACAGCCCGTTTGCAGGAAGAGAAGGAAAATTCGTTACTTCCCGTCACCTGCGCGACCGTCTTCTGCGCGAACTGAACACCGATGTCAGCCTGCGTGTGGAAGAGACGGAGAACGCCGACAGCTTTAAAGTATCCGGACGAGGCGAGCTTCACCTTTCTGTCCTGATCGAAAATATGCGCCGTGAAGGATACGAATTTGCGGTAAGCAAAGCAGAAGTTTTATATCACACAGATGAAAACGGCAAAAAATTAGAACCAATGGAACTTGCCTACGTGGATGTACCGGAAGAATTTACCGGAACTGTCATCGACAAACTGAGTCAGAGAAAGGGAGAGCTTCAGAACATGGGCGTTTCCAGCGGCGGTTATACAAGACTGGAATTTCTGATTCCTGCCCGCGGACTCATCGGATACCGTGGAGAATTTATGACCGATACCAAAGGAAACGGAATCCTCAACACAAGCTTTAACGGATATGCGCCGTATAAAGGAGATATCCAGTATCGCAAACAGGGATCTCTGATTGCATTTGAGACCGGTGAGTCTGTCACTTACGGACTCTACAGCGCACAGGAACGCGGTACTTTGTTTATCGGACCTGGTGAAAAAGTCTATGCCGGAATGGTCATCGGACAGAACGGAAAAGCAGAAGACATCGAATTAAACGTCTGCAAGACAAAGCATCTGACCAACACCCGTTCCTCCAGTGCAGACGAAGCGCTCCGCCTGACACCGCCTCGTATTTTGAGCCTGGAAGAAGCACTGGACTTTATCGATACCGATGAGCTTCTGGAGGTAACACCGGAAACACTGCGTATCCGCAAAAAAATCCTGGATTCCAGAATGCGTAAACGCAGCAATTTGAAATAATCAGGAGACAACCATGAAAAAATATGCCAATGCCTTTTTGAAATGGATCACTTCAATCCTGGAAGTTGTCATCGCTTTGATCCTTGCAGTTACAATTATCATCATGACCTTTCAGCTGATCCTCTCATTTCAGCATTTGTCAGACCTGAATCAGTATCCAAATTATGACGATATGCTGACTACCTGTTTTAACCTGATCATCGGTGTGGAAATGATACGTATGCTGTATCTCCACACCCCGATCACAGTATTTGAGGTTCTGCTCTTTGCCATCGCAAGACAGATCATCATCGAGCATGGATCACCGCTCAACAGTCTGATCGGCGTGATCGCCATTGCAATTTTATTTGCCACAAGAAAATTTTTGTTTATGACTTTTGATGAGTCTGAAAAGATTATTTTCCGTTCCTCTCAGAAAGTCAAATATATCAATCGTCTGATCCATGTCCACATTCCTTATGAGAATGATGAGACACTGCTGGATGTGCTGTTAAAGAAGATGAAGGAAGATGAAATTGAGATCGGAGTCGGTGCCTGCACTTACTTTTCTGATTTCGGTCTGCGCATCGTTAAGATCACCGATGGAAAAATTACCCGAATTGAAGTAATTCGTTCTATACAATAGAGGAATTCCGTGCTATAATGTTTACATAGTACAAAGAACACTTTATAAGGACAAGTTCTTTGTACAATATAAACAAAAGGAGTTGACCAGTATGAACTTTATTATTAGTGGAAAAAACATCGATGTGACACCAGGTTTAAAGGACGCTATTGAACAGAAATTAGGAAAACTTGAAAGGTATTTCACTCCTGAAACAGAAATTATCGTAACACTCAGTGTGGAAAAAGAACGTCAGAAGATTGAAGTGACCATTCCTGTAAAAGGAAACATTATCCGCTCTGAGCAGACCAGCGATGATATGTATGTATCCGTTGATCTTGTAGAAGAGGTTATTGAAAGACAGCTTCGCAAATATAAAAACAAACTGGTTGCCAGAAGCCAGGGACATCCTACTGCTTCCGGTTCCGGCAATAACTTTAAAAAAGAATTTTTCGAATCAGAAGATGACACTTCTGTAGATGATGAGATCCGCATTGTCCGTACAAAACGCTTTGGCATCAAACCAATGTATCCGGAGGATGCCTGCATCCAGATGGATCTTCTTGGACATGCTTTCTTCGTATTCTGCAACGCAGAGACAGACGAAGTCAATGTTGTCTACAAAAGAAAAGATGGTTCCTTCGGACTGATCGAGCCAGAATTTTCATAAGATAAAAAAGCTGCCTCAACCGGCAGCTTTTTTATTGTCACTTATTCAAATACGACCATCTCACCATCTACGTTGGCAAACCAGCACTCTCCTGTTCTGGCTATTCCGGTCTGACCATTTGTCGCTTCTGTGATCTCAGCGATCAGCTTTGACTCCTCCTCTTTCGGAATCAGGACAGTCAGATCTACTTTCTCTGTATACACACTGTCCAGGATTGTCAGCCCTCTTTGTCCCAGCAGATACTGAATTTTCCCCAATCCGGTATAATCTGTTGTAAGATTCAGTTTAAATCCATAGATTTTGGTAATAATCTGACTGTGGGAAATCCCTTCTCTTGCTGATTCGGTATACGCTCTCACCAAGCCTCCCGTTCCGAGAAGTGTCCCGCCAAAATACCGTGTCACAACTACAAAAATATTGTGAAGGCCCGCTCCCCGGATGACCTCCAGAATCGGTTTGCCCGCTGTACCGCTCGGTTCCCCATCATCACTGCAGCGCTCTGTCACGCGTTCTTCTCCGATTACATAGGCCCAGCAGTGATGCCTTGCATCCCAGTACTTTTTCCGTATCTGTTCCAGATACTGCATGGCTTCCTCCTCCGAGTGCACCAAAAATACTTCCGCGATAAACCGGGACTTTTTTTCCACAATCTCGCCCTTGCCGCCCTGATATACTGTCCTGTATTCCATCTGTCTCCCACCTTGCTTTTTCCATGCCTTTTGTTTGTTTCAGGTTTTTTCTGCCTGTTCTTTCTCAATTATATATACTATGCCTTTGGAACAAACACAAGAAAAACTGTGCAATTCTTAAAATTTTTTTATAAGAATATGAACTTTTTCTTTTTCCTTTGCTTTAAAAGAGCAAATTTGATATAATGAATAGAATGAATAAAGGAGGATATTATTCATGAATTACGGAAAAGAAAGCCTTTCGAAGAAGAAAAAAAATGTATCTTCAAAGAAAAATATGAAAAAGAAACGGGTCGGCGTCCGTGTCTTTAAGGCCGTTGTCATCTGTTTCCTTCTCATCTGCATCATCGGTGCCGTAGGCGGCGGTCTTTTCGTCAAGAAGATCATTGACGATGCGCCAGAGATCACTCCTGCCAAAGTCAAACCAAGCGGATATAAATCCCAGGTGGTTGCGGCATCTAACGGTCAGAATCTGGGGCAGTTCCGAGAAGCCGGATCCAACCGTGTCTACAAAACCATTGACACAATTCCAAAATATCTTGCCAATGCATTTGTAGCGATTGAAGACGAGCGTTTCTACGAGCACAACGGAATCGACCTGCAGGGTATCCTGCGCGCCGGTCTTGTAGGTATCACAAGCGGAGACTTTTCAGAAGGAGCCAGTACGCTCACCCAGCAGCTGATCAAAAATAACGTGTTCCCGAATTTCACGAATGAAAAAACGTTTTTCGACAGTCTGGAGCGAAAACTGCAGGAGCAGTATCTTGCCCTGGAAATTGAAAAGCAGATGACCAAAGAAGAGATTCTGGAAGCCTACATGAACACCATCAACCTGGGACAGAACTGTCTCGGTGTTCAGTCTGCCGCAAAGCGCTACTTTAACAAAGATGTCTCAGAGCTTACACTTTCGGAGTGTGCAGTCATCGCCGGGATCACCCAGAACCCGACAAGATACGATCCTGTGACTCATCCGGAGGAGAACGCCAAACGACGGGACATTGTACTGAACAACATGCTGGAACAGGGCTACATCACCCAGCAGGAATTTGATGAGGCCAAGGCAGACCCTGTCTATGACAGGATTCAGCCTACTGCAGTCGGCTCTGATGCGGAAAAACCGAACACATATTTTATCGATGAGCTTGCAGAACAGATATTAAACGATTTGCAGGAGCGTAAATCTTACACTGCAACACAGGCACATAATCTGCTGTACAGCGGCGGTCTGACGATTTATGCGACACAGGATCCGACGATCCAGCAGATCTGCGATGAAGAGGTTGCCGATCCGAGCAACTATCCATCTACCATCGAATACGGACTGCAATATGCACTGACTGTTACACGTGCTGACGGTTCTGTTGAAAACTACAGCCAGAACAATGTAGGAGATTATATTCAGGCAGCATGGGGACGTGAATATCCACTTGTCTTCTCTTCCCCGGATGAAGCCAATCAGGCAGTTGCTGAATATAAGACAACACTTAATATCCAGGAAGGGGATACTGTAGACGAAAGTATTACAATCCCTCCACAGCCTCAGACTTCTGTTGTTTTGATGGATCAGTATACGGGAGAAGTCAAAGCCATTGTCGGTGGCCGAGGGGAAAAAACAGCCAGCTTTTCTCTGAACCGTGCGACCGATTCTTACCGGCAGCCAGGTTCCTGTTTCAAACCGCTGGGTGTTTATGCTCCGGCGATCGATACCGGAAAATATACTCTGGCTTCTCTGATCGAAGACTCTCCGTACACATACAGCGACGGAACTCCGGTCAACAACTGGGATGGCAAATATATTGGACAGGCTACTGTCCGCTATGCAATCCTCCACTCCATGAACGTTTGTGCGGTACGTACTCTGACTGATATCGGTATCGATACAGGTATGAAATATCTTGAGAACTTTGGATTTACTACACTGGTAAGCAAAGAAGATGATCCGGCACACAACGATTACAACCAGTCCACTGCACTCGGCGGTATCACAAACGGTGTTTATAACATTGAACTGACTGCTGCCTATGCTGCACTGGCCAACAATGGAGTGTACACAAAACCGATCTTATATACAAAGGTTTTGGATCATGACGGCAATGTCATTCTGGACAACAGTACTCCTGAGACTCATCAGGTTGTAAAGGATTCCACAGCAGCACTTCTGACGAATGCTATGCAGGATGTGATCAAACGTGGTACCGGTACAGCTGCACAGCTTGCAAATGGAATGCCTGCATCCGGAAAAACCGGTACTTCCGAATACAGTACTGACCTCTGGCTTGCTGCTTACACACCGTACTATACATGCTCTGTCTGGGGTGGATATGATTCCAATAAACCAATGGAGAATATCTATAATCAGACCTGGCACGAAGTCATGTGGAAAAATATCATGGACCGTGTCAACACTACACTCGGTCTTCAGGTAAAGAACTTTACCATGCCTGCATCTGTAGAGCAGAAAACAGTATGTTCTGTCACTGGTCTTCTGGCGGTCAGCAGTTGTCCGTCCTACACGGAATATTTCGCAAAAGGAACCGGTCCGACGCAGAGCTGCTCCGGCCACTATGAGGAAGAAGAGGATGACGAGGATGATGACGATAAGAACAAAGAGGATTCCGATTCTCAGAACAGCCAGGATTCCGAAGATAATGAGGATTCCGGAAATTCCGATCAGTCCGGTGATAACAACAACAATTCCGGAAACAATGGAAACAACAACGGAAATAATAACGGAAACAGCAATGGAGATTCCGGTACCGTAACACCTCCGGAAGAATAAACAAAAAAGAAGAGAAGCGATCAGGATCATACCTGAACTGCTTCTCTTCTTTTATATTATCAGTTCCAGCACCTGTTGGTACTGCAGCTGCTGTATCAGATTGTAAATCTGTTCTTTCTCTTCTATCGGTGCTGAAAAGCTCAGTCCGCATCCAGATGTGATCTCCCTTGGAACTGGGATCAGTCTTCCCCCGATCTGCCGCTTTTTTGCCTCGCTTTCAAATGCCATCGCAGCTGTTGTCGTTTCAAATGTCACTATGATACGTAATTCTTTTGGTCTCATATCTCTTCTCCTGCTGTCATTTCTTTGATTGCCTGTACCGCTTCCTCCACCTGTTCTTCACTGAGAAAATGAGAAAAACTAAATCGTACGATTCCCTGTTCCTCTGTATGAAGTGCCCTGTGCATCAGGGGTGCGCAGTGTGCCCCAGGACGCGTCTGAATCCCGTACACCTCGGAAAGCTCATCGCTGACTGCAGAAGAGTCATAATTTCCGATATTCAAAGCGACGATCGGCGCCCGTTCCATATTTGAAAAGTCTCCATAGATTTTTACAGCATCCAGATGTTTGATTCCCTCATAAAACTGCCGCATTCTCTGACATTCAATCCTTTTGATCTGTTCTGTTCCGACATTCAAAATGTAGTTTAATGCTGCATGTAATCCGGCAATCCCATGCCCGTTTAACGTCCCCGCTTCCAGTACAGTCGGCATCTCCTTGGGCTGTGTTTTCAGAAAGCTCTGCACTCCGCTTCCCCCGGTTTTAAACGCAGGCAGGTGTACAGATTTTTGTACGATCATCCCCCCTGTTCCCTGTGGTCCCATCAGGCCCTTATGTCCGGTAAAGCAGAGGATATCAATAAAATCTCGTTCCATATCGATTGGAAATACTCCTGCTGTCTGAGACGCATCCAATAGAAGCAACACGCCGTATTTTTTGCACAGTTTTCCGATTTCTGTCAGTGGATTTAAGTTTCCTGTCACATTGGATGCATGGGTACAGGCAAAGATATCGACACCATTTTGAAACAATTCTTCCAGCTTTTCCAGGGAAAGCCGCCCCTTCTCATCCACATCCAGGATCTGCAGGCTGCACCCTCTCTCTTTTGCCAGATACACGGGGCGTAAGACACTGTTGTGATCCATTGCTGTCGCTGCCATCCGCACCCCGGGAGCTGTCAGCCCCTGAATTGCAATATTAAGAGCTTCCGTAGCATTACTGGTAAACACCACCTGCTCCGGTCCCGGTCCGTGAAATAATTCATTCAGCAGACACCTTGTCTCATAGATCATGCGGGCACTGTTCAGACTGGATGTATGGCTTCCTCTGCCTGCATTTCCCATGGTCAGGATCGCATCATACACTGCCTGCGCCACTTCTCTCGGACGATAGTAGCTGGTTGCCGCGCTGTCCAGATAAATCATGGCTTCACAACCTTTTCTGCCTGCAGCATTTTTTCACAGATCACATACATATTTGTAACACTTCCCACAGAAAGCTTCTCCGTCAGTCCGTAGTGATTCAGACATGTTCCACAAGTCAAAATCTCCACTCCCTGCGATTCCAAAAGCTTCAGATCTTCGAGGGATTCGGAGCCTTCTACCGGAAGTCTGGCGCCTCTATTATACATGATGACTGTATCCGGAAGCTCTTCCTGACTCGTGAGCGCATAAATAAAGCCTTTCATCAGTGCCCTTCCAAGAACTTCATCCCCCTCTCCCATGCAGTCAGAAGATAACACAACGATTGTATTTCCTGTTTTTTCGGAGACCGGCTGACACGGGATACATTCTGCAGTCTCTTCCCCCGCTTCATCCACAGCGCCTTCTGCCTTTATAAAAACCCGATATGTATGTTCATCCTGTTGTTCCCAGGAACATTCCAGCTGTTTTTGTTTTGCCATTTTCTCCAGATTCTGCACGGCAATGGCATTGTCCACCAGTGTCTCTACGATATCTGATTCTGCCATCTGTGCCAGCATTTTTTTCGTCTCCACTACCGGAATCGGACACTGTTTTCCTCTTGCATCTACCATATATTTTTTCATGTTCTCTGCACCTCTATCTCACTTCTATTTTTTTCTCTCTTTTTTCTGTGACTTCTCCCACAATCGCACAGGGCAGTCCCAGAGCCTTCAACTCTTCCAGACACTGCTCCGCATCACTTTTTTCTATGCTGACAAGCAGCCCTCCGGATGTCTGCGGATCAAATAAAATCTCTTCCATTTCAAACGGAACCTCAAAAAACTGCACGTCTTCTCCCACATGGTTTCTGTTTCTCTGGGCTGCTGCAGTCAGGTAAAATTCCCCTGCATAATCAAACGCCTCCGGAATATATGGAACCTGACTGCTTTCGACGCGGGCAGAATATGCATCTCCCAGCATCTCCAGGAGATGTCCCAGAAAACCAAATCCAGTCACATCGGTACAGCCGTGCACCTGATACTTTCTCACTACTTCTGAGGCATACTTGTTCAGGGTGGTCATGGAACGGATTGCCTGCGCCATTGCTTCTTCGGATGCTTCCTGGATCCGGTTTGCAGTACACACGATTCCAACTCCAAGTGGTTTTGTCAGGATCAGAACATCCCCCGCCCGGCATCCATTGTTTGCAAACACCTTGTCCGGGTGTATGGTTCCCATTACAGAAAGTCCGTATTTGACGTCTGTATCCGCGATCGAATGTCCGCCTGCCAGAACACCGCCCGCCTCTTTGACTTTTTCTCCACCACCCAGCATAATCTGCCCCAGTATGTTCAAATCCCAGTTTTCCGGAAAGCAGACAATATTCAATGCGGTTTTGACATCTCCGCCCATGGCATAAATGTCACTTAATGCATTTGCTGCCGCGATCTGTCCGAATGTGTAGGGATCATCCACCATGGGAGGAAAAAAGTCCAGCGTCTGCACCACTGCCAGATCATCTGTCAGTTTGTACACTGCTGCATCGTCTGAACTGTCATATCCGATCATCAGGTTTTCGTCCCTCGTCTTTGGTATCTTTTCCAGAACTCTTGCCAGGATTCCCGGGCCCAGTTTTGCCGTGCAGCCCCCGCCTTTACAAAACACAATCTCTTCTTTGTCACTCATCTTTTCTTCTGCCTCCCTTTCATTTTCTGCCATCCGATCACTGCCGCACCGAGCGCACCAGTGCGCAAAACGCCTCCAACTGTTTTAAATTGATATTCACATCATCCCCCCTTTTGCTCTGTTTTTATTATACTGCATTCCCGGAAAAGAGACCAGCTTATGATCGATTTCTCCAATAACAAATTCTTATCTTTCTACATCTCGCACATTACGATCACTTTCTGGGGCGTTGTCATCGGCGGTATGCTGAATGTCGTATTGGTATAATAGACTAACAACTCCATGTTTCTCGGACTGCAGGTAAATCTCTGCCCGTTCTGTGTCATGATATTTGTCACAGGACTGAGATTTAACCGAAGTGAATTATCTTCTGCCACCAGATTTTCATCAAAGAAATTCAGCATCACATTCTGTTCTCCCCGAAGCACTGTCACAATCTCTGCCCGGTATTGAGGAGGATAAATTGCCGGAACCGGAAGGCTGGTATCATAAAACGCGGCAACCCGCATTCCTCTTCGCAGCCTTACATTTTCGATCACCATTGTATCCGCCATCACGGTAAAGCGTACTTCTCCGTTTTCTGTATCCAGACGCAGAATCTGGCTGCAGCAGGAATCCCCTCTTTGAATCTCCCTTATCACACCGTTTATTTGTCCATATGTCTCATATGCCATTTTACGCACATCCTTTTTTCCTTATATTATGTCTTTTTCTCCGTATTGTTCACACTTTCTTCTTGTACTTTTCCCTGAAATTATGCTATACTGTTTTTCGGAAATCAAAAAAGGAAGCGAACGCAAATGAAAAGATCTGACAGAACATCTTTTTCAATTTCATATAATCAACAGACAGGCTGATGTGCAGCCTGTTTTTTTTCGCTTTACCATAGTAACTTAACGCATAATTATTTCAAAGGAGAGTGTCAAAACCATGAAAACCAATATTTTTAGGCCAAAAAATCTTTTCATGATTTTCCTTGGCAACACCACCATGGCACTGGGAATCGTCATGTTTGTTCTTCCCAACGAGCTGATGACCGGAGGAACCACCGGACTTTCTCTGATCATAAATCATTATCTGCATCTGCCGATTTCTGTCTTTGTGTTTATCTTCAACTGCATCATGTTTTTACTCGGTGCGCTGATACTGGGATTTGATTTTGCCCTGACCACACTGATCAGTACCTTTTACTATCCGATTGCACTTGGATTTTTCCAAAATATCCCTTCGCTTTCCACAATCACGGATGACCGGATGTTATCCAGCATCTTCGGAGGACTCTTTATCGGATTTTCACTGGGAATCGTCATACGGTGCGGAGCTTCTACCGGAGGCATGGATATCCCTCCGTTGATCCTGAACAAAAAATTCGGACTGCCTGTTTCTGTAATGCTCTATGTATTTGACTTTTTGATCCTGATCGGTCAGGCATTGTTCTGTGACAAAGAGGCCATTCTGTACGGAATTCTTCTTGTCATGACCTACACCATTGTACTGGATAAAATTCTTGTCATCGGCCAGGCTCAGACGCAGGTCAAGATCATCAGCCAGAAATCCGATGAAATCAATGAAGCCATTACGCGGAAGATGGATCGGGGATCTACGCTGCTTCATACAGAAACCGGATATCTTCATTCCAGACAAAATATGATCCTGACCGTCATTTCCAACCGGGAGCTTTCAAAACTCAATCAGCTCGTTATGGAAATCGACCCTACTGCATTTATGATCATCGGAAAGGTAAATGAAGTGCATGGAAATGGATTCACGCTGCCGAAAAAACATGCCGTAAAAACAGAGAAATAACGCATGACCACACAAAAAAGGACAACTGATTTTGAGGGCTGTACTCAAAGTCAGTTGTCCTTTTTCATGAAACAATCTTATAAATTTTTCAGCAATTTATCGATGCTGACCAGTTTTACACTGAGTACAAAAATCTCAGCTGCAACTGCCAGCTCTTCCGGTGTCGGATAAGACGGAGCAATACGAATGTTGCTGTCTTTTGGATCTTTTCCATATGGGAATGTTGCTCCGGCGCCTGTCATCACAAGCCCTGCTTCTTTCGCTTTTGCAACGATTGCTTTGGCACATCCTTCCATGGCATCAAAGGAGATAAAGTATCCGCCACGCGGAGCGATCCACGAACCAATCTCGAGTCCTCCCAGTTCACGCTCTAATGTGTTGATAACCGTCTCAAATTTTGGTCTCATGATATCTGCATGTTTTTTCATGTGCTCGACGATTCCATGAATATCTTTGAAGAATCTGACATGGCGAAGCTGATTTACTTTGTCATGGCCGATCGTCTGCACTTTCATCATATTGCGGATGTCTGCAAGGTTCGCATCAGAAGCCGCGATTGCTGCGATACCGGAACCCGGGAAACTGATCTTGGAGGTAGAAGAAAACTTGTATACCATATCCTGGTTTCCTGCTTTTTTACATTCCATCAGAATCTCGAGCAGGTAATCCTGTTTGTCTTCGTACAGATGATGTACACAATATGCATTATCCCAGAAGATACGGAAATCCTCTGCTGCCGGCTTTAAGTTTGCAAAACGATACACTGTCTCGTCAGAATATGTGATTCCCTGTGGATTGGAATACTTCGGTACACACCAGATACCTTTGATCGCCGGATCTTCACTGACCAGTTTTTCCACCAGATCCATATCCGGACCTGTTGCTGTCATCGGAACATTGATCATCTCAATTCCAAAATGTTCTGTGATTGCAAAATGTCTGTCATATCCCGGAACCGGACATAAAAATTTCACTTTATCCAGCTTGCACCATGGAGTACTTCCCATGATTCCGTGTGTCATCGCACGGGCTACTGTATCATACATCACATTCAGACTGGAATTTCCGAATACGATTACGTTGTCTTTTGGTACTTCCATCATATCTGCCAGAAGCTGTTTTGCCTCTGCGATTCCATCCAGGCCACCATAATTTCTGCAGTCCACACCGTCTTCACAGACAAGATCTGTTCCACTGTTTAAAATGTTCATCATCTCCATAGACAGATTCAGCTGTGCTGCTGCCGGTTTTCCTCTGGACATATCCAGTTTCAGCCCTCTGGCTTTTACCTCTTCAAACTGAGCCTGAAGCCCGCTTTTTAATTCCAATAATTCTTCCTTCGTCAAATCCTTATACGCCGCCATTGCAAGATTCCTCCAATTCTTTTATCACTGGTTGTTATTCTATCGACTTTTTGATGTTTCGTCAATCCTTTCTTGCAATTTTCTGCATTTTCCCGCATATTTTCATTGGAACGCGCCTATTTTTGAAGCAATTTATATGTATTCATTCATTTTTCTCCCTGATATTGTCTGATCAGTCCGCTGGACCACACGATCAGCTTTTCAGAAAGCTCATCAAAACTGCCTTTCACTTTTCCGCTTTTCTGCTTCATCTCGATCGCAATATACAAAATCTCCCGATCCAGTCCGTTCAGCTTCGGAAACAGCTCGGCTTTTCTTCTCAGATAATTCCCGGTCTTTAAAAAATATTCCGCCTGGATTGTAAATACCGATGTCTTATATAATTCCATCAGAACTTCCCGACTCTGCTCATGGAGCATATTGTGACAGGCGGCATGATACAGATTGCAGGCTCCCGTATGAACCGCCCGTCTCACGTCTGCCATATCCAGCTTTGCCACGATCTCATCCAGACTTCCTTTCAGCGGCATCGTGTCCTGACAAAACTGAAAAAGATCTGCTTTAGACCAGTTCTCCAGCTCTTCTCGGCCGGAAATAAATCCGCAGATCTTTTCCCGGTACGGAAGACGATTGAGCATCCCTCTGTAGATCCTCAGATCTGCCGGAAGAAGCGTATCCAGAATCAGAACCACATCAATATCACTCTCTTCTGTGGCTTCCCCTCTGGCATAACTGCCCTGTACCCCGATAAACCAGATGCGGTATCCAAATGTACTTACCACTTCATGCACATATTTTTCCAGCCAATTGTAAATTTGAAAACTCATATCTGATTCCTCCATGTCTCTTTTTCTGCCATCGAACGCCTCTTTTTATCAATTACTTCTATTATATGTAATTTTTATTCCCGCCGCAAGAAGGTTTTGGTTTATCTTTATGCCCCGGTACTCTGATACGCTTTCATCCCTTTCTTCCACACCAGAACGTCAATGACCCCCAATATGACACAGGCACCTGCTATATACAGCAAAATCCCGCTGCTGCCCTCTCCCAGCATGCAGACTGTCGGATAATAATTCGCCAGAGCGATCGGAATCAGCGCACTGACGGCTACCCGGATCACGGCATGGTAAATGTCGATCGGATATTCGATCAGTCGCTCCAGATTTTCGATCAGCGTGATAAACATATTAGACTTAATGAACCAAAAGGATAAGGTTGACATAATAAAAATAATGCTGAAATACGCAAACACCGCCGTAAACAGTAAAAATACAAACAGTACGATGCTCTGCCATCCGTGGAACATATGCAGTTTATGACTTGTCCGGATCAGCAGAAAAATTCCGACCAGATACTCATCCAGAGGATATTCCGCATTGTATCTTCCGGTACTCAAAAGCTGGAAAAATGTATTGAGCGGTTTTAAAATAAAAAGATCAAATTTTCCGTTCTGGATCCAGTAACTGATACTCAATGTATTGATAAAAAACGTATTGTAGATGGCTCTGACCAGATAGAAAAATCCCAGACACCACAGCACTTCTTCTTTACTCCACATTTTCATCGCATCGACCTGACTGAAAATAATCTCGATATTAAACACACCGACCAAAAGTGCCAGGACGCTGGCAAGATTGATCGCCAGAAAATCCAGTTTGTATTCCAATACAGTCAGCAGATTGATCTTAAAATACATTCGATAGCAATCCAGATACCATCGAACCTTTTCTATCATTTTACGTGTATATGACATGATTTTCTCACCCTCCCTGAATCACGATCCGTCTCATTGCATTCTTGTTCATCAGCCTGCACAGCAGAAACAATCCCGCAATCCATCCCAACTGAAGCAGGATTCCGCCGGCAATCTGTGCCCTGTTTGCTTCTCCCATTACAATGGTCAACGGAAAATAGTAAATAGACTGAAACGGAAGTACCATACAAAATCCCCTTAGAATCGACGGGTAAAATGTAAGCGGAATGAACATTCCGCTGAAAATATTGACCCAGGCCATTTTCAGCATATAAAGCCCGATGTTTGAGTGACTCCAGAATGCCAAAATTCCCAGCATATAATTTAAAATACTGAACAGAATATAAGAAAAAACAACCGCCGGCACAAAGAGCAGCCATCTTTGTACAGGTATCACAGACACTATTTCTCTGTTTTTTATACAGTACGGAATGAAAACCAAAAGCAGCACAAAGGCATTGAGTAATCCTTTCCCCAACTCCTGCATGGAATATTTGACTCCCAGATTTAACGGCGTCAGCAGGGATGTAACGATATTTCCGCTTTGAAAATCGTTCCCGATCTCCTCATCTGTTCCGCCGCCCAATAATCGCTGAAGCAGCAATGTCATCACTGTGTAGATCATGATACTGTTGTAAGAAATACTTCCCACTTCCTCTTTCCCCTGATACACAGCTGACCAGATTGCAACTTCTACAATAAATAAAAGAACTGTGGAAAAGATACCGATACAAAAATTAGTACGGTAGACCAGCTCTCTTTGTATTCCAACTCTGATCAATGCAATATATTTTTTCATCGTTTTTCGCCTTTCGTATTTATTTTTGTACAAGATTGTAAATAAAATCTTCCAGACTTTGTTTTTCGATTGAGATATTTTCAACCGGCATTTTATCAATCAGTTCTGTCATTGCTTCTTTTTCCGAAAGCATCTGTTTATCGATCCGTATTTTCAATCCGTCCTCCAGATACTCCACAATCTGTAAGCCCGGATTTAATTCCACATTCCCGTCAAAGGCTTCTGCAAACTTGATCATCATATAGCTGTATCTGGACAGATCCGAAATATTTTTCACCTGACCGTCCAGTATGATCTCACCACTGTTGATGATCATGATCCGGTCACAGATCCTCTCCAGCTCTGCAAGATCATGAGAGGAAAAAAGAATCGTCACATTCCTTGCAGCATTGATATGTTTCAATTATTCTTCTATATTCTTCTTGATCACAATATCAAGTCCGATCGTTGTCTCATCCAGAATCAGCAATCTGGGGGAATGCAGTGTGATCACGGCAAATTCACATTTCATTCTCTGTCCCAGGCTCATCGTCCGTACCGGTGCGTTTAACAGTTCCCCAATCTGCAAAAACTGTTCCAGTTCTTCTAAAATTTCCTCATACCGTTCGTCCGATACCCGGTATATTTTCTTGTTTAACTCCAGAGAGTAAATAAAGGGAAGATCCCATACAAGAGAACTTTTCTGTCCAAAATTTGCCCCGATATATTCTGCATTTTTCTTGCGGAACTGAAAACTGTCCCTTCCGAACATTTTCGCTTCCCCGCTGTCCGGAGAAAGAATTCCCAGCATGGATTTGATCAATGTGGATTTTCCTGCACCGTTTAGTCCTACAATTCCGACCATCTCTCCTTCTTTGATCTGAAACGAAATATCTTTGATTGCTTCTTTTGTCTCGAATTTACTGCTTTTGAAGATTCCTTTCCCGCTTTTGATTTTTCTGCGGTATGTTTTGGTCACATGGTCCATTTCTACGATTGTGTTCATATTTTCCCTCATTCCTTCTTGATTTCAAACCGTAATCTGCAATTTCTCCTATTATATTATACCCCTCCCCGCAAAAACTGCGCAATAAAAAATCTCTGCTCTTTGGCTTTCATCTCTATTATCATTCGTGCTTTTTCATGATTCAAATGGGTATATAAGTTGTCAGAGATATCGAAACATGATAAAATATCACAGACATTCACACGAAAGGAGTCCCCTATGTCCTCTTATTCACAATCCGATATTTATCACAGTATCTTCTCAGACATTTACACTGTCTTTTGCGGAATGCAGGACTGCCCCCCTTCCTATTCCTTCGGGCCGGCAGTCCGGAACTGCTACCTGCTTCATCTCTGTCTGGAGGGAGAAGGTGTATTTTACTCCGGTGAAGAACGCTATCCGATCAAACAGGGACAGGGATTTCTCATTCATCCCGGTAAGCTGACTTTTTATCAGGCGGATTCAGTGAATCCCTGGAGCTATCTCTGGGTCGGTATCGGCGGTCATGATGCAGAAAAATATCTGCGGCTTGCCGGTCTTTCTGCCAGAAATCCGATTTTTTCCTGTACCCAGATCGATACCGCAAAATCCTATATCCTGGACATGATGAAGCATCACGCCTTAAGTGCCGCAAATGAGATTTACATCCAGGGAATTCTGATGCAGTTTCTCGCCCTTCTGGTGGAGGACGCCGGATGTACGGTTTCTCCTCAGCAGAATACATCCAGCGTATATATTAATCAGGCGATCTCCTACATCCATAAAAATTATCAGAATCCACTCACTGTACAGGAAATCGCGGACTATTTGTCTTTGAACCGGAGTTATCTGACGGAACTGTTTCTAAAAACCGTACAACTTTCCCCGCAGCAGTTTCTCACCCGGTACCGGATCACAAAATCCGAAGAGCTGCTCCAGTCAAGCAGCCTGTCCATCCAGAATATTGCCTATTCCTGCGGATATTCCAGCAGCTTTTCTTTTTCCAAGGCATTCCGTAAAGTGAACGGTCTAAGTCCTTCTGAGTATCGGAAGCAAAAAAGAGGGGGATGAAAAAATCAATTCTTTTGCATCCCCACCCCTTCATTTTTTATTCTTCCTTTGCTTTCAGCAGATAAAGACGAGACTGGAAATCTCCGTTCTCTCCATTATACTGCTCCGGATTTTGTCCGGACGCCACGTCTGATACGATCAGTCCGGCCTGCATCAGCTCATCTCCGTACAATGCCATTTCCATATCCGAAATCTGATACGGAAGCTTCGGATCCAGTCCCTGCAGTCTGACGCTCCGATATCCGATATTGATCGGCTCCAGGAAGCGATACCAGCCCACAATCGCTTCTTTTTTGTCCTCAGACACAACCATCCATGCCATTTCATTTCCTGCAAACGGGCTCTGAAGTCGATAGAATGTTCCATACTGGATCAGGCTTCTGTGTTCTTTCATAAATGCCGTCTGCTTTTTGATTGCCTCCCGCTCTGCCTCTGTCAGACTGTTCGGGTTCAGCTCATATCCGAATGTTCCGAAATACGCTACATCCGCACGCATTTTCAAAGATGTGTTGCGAAGCACCTGATGATTCGGCACTGCTGATACGTGAGATCCCATACTGCTCACTGGATAGACAAGGGACGTTCCATACTGGATCTTACAACGTTCCACTGCATCCGTATCATCCGATGTCCATGCCTGCGGCGCATAATACAGCAATCCCTGATCAAAACGGGAACCGCCGCTTGCACAGGATTCAAATAAAATTTCAGGAAATCTGCCCGTCAGCTTCTCATATAACCGATAAACACCCAGAATATACTGATGCATGACCTTACCCTGATCTGCGGCACTGGCTGTATGAGAGTATACTTCTGACATACAGCGGTTCATATCCCATTTGATATAAGAAATCGGCGCATCCTCCAGGATTTTTTCCATTTGTCCATAAATGGCATCCACCACTTCGGCTCTGGAAAAATCCAGAATATACTGATTTCTTCCATGGGAAATATGACGTCCCGGAGTAGACAAAATCCAGTCCGGATGCTCTCTATAGAGATTGCTGTCCTTGTTGACCATTTCCGGCTCAAACCAGAGACCGAATTTCATGCCTTCCGCCGCTACCTTCTTCGCGATTCCTGCAATGCCATCCGGCAGCTTTTCCAGATTCGGATACCAGTCTCCCAGAGAAGAATGATCATCCTCCCGTTTTCCGAACCATCCGTCATCCAGTACAAACAATTCGATTCCAAGCTGTTTTGCCGTGCGCACAATCTCCAGAATCTTTTCCTCATTGAAATCAAAATAAGTCGCTTCCCAGTTATTGATGAGAATCGGTCTCGGTCGGTCTCTCCAGTATCCTCTTGCCAGGCGTGCACGATACAGACTGTGGAATGCCTGACTCATCCCGTTCAGTCCGCGATCGGAATAGACCATCACCGCCTCCGGTGTCTGAAACTCATCTCCGTTTTTCATTTCCCAGGAAAACCGGTCCGGATGAATTCCCAGCGTCACTCTTGTGACATCGTATGTATCCACCTCTGCCTGCGCCAGAAAATTCCCGCTGTAAACAAGACTGAAGCCATACACTTCCCCGCACGCTTCCGTGGTATTCTCCCGACGCAGTGCCAGAAACGGATTAAAGTTACTGCTGCTGCATCCGCGCATACTGTAAATTCCCTGAATTCCATACTGCAGCTTTCGCTCAGTCACCGCACGCTCTCTTCCCCAGGCTCCCGTCAGCTCGATCATTTGATAGTCGTGATCCGGCAGATCCACACTGCAGCTCATTGCACGTTCCAGCACGATCTTCTCTGTTCCGTGGTAAATCACCTTTGCACTTCTTGTAATCGCCGGAAGCTCTTCAAAAATCGTATAGTACAAGATCAGTGTGGTGTGAATCAGCTCATCTTTCAGTTCGATTTCCAGTGTCTGTGCCTCTTTGGAATCTTCGGTATAGGTAGCCGGCAGTCCTGCAAGCGCGGGCTTCCCGTCATAAATCCGATGTGTCTGATACACAAAATCCGTGATCCGGCTTCCGTTTTCCTGCAGAATCTCCACCGCCGGATACCGCATATCCCCTGCTCCATAGGACGGATATTCCTGCTTGATATGTTCCATCGAGAATGTGGAATCTCCTTCGTAAGTACATACAGCCATTGGGCGGCGACGCAGCTCCAGCAGATGGGCAAAACTCTCCCTGTCATGCAGTTTTTTCCCAAAATACAGCTGTCCTAACTGTCCGTTTTTTAAGACTGTGATAATATAACTGATATCCCTGTTGGAAAGATGAAATTCCCGGGATCCTTCGTGATAACAAATGCTCATATTTCTGGTTCTCCTCTCCTGTTTCTATTTCTTATTATAAAGATTTCGAGGGAGACTGCCAGACTGTAATGTTGGAAAAACATATCCAATTGTTGGGTCAGGATCCTACTTTTCGAAGCAATATCCGGAAGGTCTGATAAGCTCCGCTTTTGATCGGAAGTAAAATTCCGGTTTCCATCAATGCCGCTCCATAATACAGTTCTCCACTTTCTGCATCCTGATAACAGGCTTCTTCCTCAAGTCCCTTCCATTTCACTGCATTTCCTGTCATATTTCCATGAATCTGTGTCATCACTGCCTGCATCATCGCCTGTGTTCCATCCTCGGATACAAACTCCCATGCTGCAACTTCATCCGTCACAGGATTGCTCAGCCGGTAATACAATCCGGTCTGGATCAACGGTGCCAGCTGCTTATATTCCTTGATCTGTTGTCTGATCTCTTCTTTTTCTTCTTCGGTCACGTTTCCCAAGTCCAGTTCATATCCAAATATACCTGCCATTGCCACTGCGCCTCTCGTTGAGAGTGGTGTTTTTCTTCCTGTCTGGTGGTTTGGCACCGCAGACACATGAGATCCGACTGCACTGATCGGAAATCCAAAAGACGTCCCGTACTGAATCTGCAGCCGGTCCAATGCATCGGTGTTGTCACTGCACCAGATCTGAGGTGTGTAATACAACATTCCTGCGTCAAACCTTCCGCCCCCTCCGCTGCATCCTTCAATCAAAAGATTCGGATACCGCTTCAGCAGACGGTCCAGGAAATCATAAACACCCAGTACGTAATCATACAGTACTTTCCCCTGATATCCAGCTGCTGCGGAATAAACGTCGCACAGACTGCGATTCATATCCCACTTCAGATATTCAACCTCTGCATAATCCAACACTTCTGTAATCGAATCAAAAATAAAGTCCACCGCATCTTTTCTGGAAAAGTCCAAAACCAGCTGATTCCTGCTTCGCACCGGATTTTTCCCCGGAATCTGAAGCGCCCAGTCCGGATGTGCTCTGTACAGATCACTGTCTTCTGAAACCATTTCGGGTTCCACCCAGAGTCCGAATTTTAATCCCATAGCGTGTATCTTCGCGGAAAGTTCTCCCAGACTGCATTTTAATTTTTCTTCATTGACCTGCCAGTCTCCCAGTGCCCGGTTGTCATCCCTCCGTTTACCAAACCAGCCGTCATCTAACACCAACATCTCGATTCCCAGCTCTTTTGCTTCTTCTGCCAGTTTTAAAATACTCTCCCCATCAAAGTCAAAATAGGATGCCTCCCAGCTGTTGATCAGAATCGGACGAACCTTTTCTTTATGAGGGCCCCTGCACAGATTGTTCCGAAAACACCGGTGCAGATTCTGGGAAAGCTCTGCCAGCCCGTTTCTGCTGTAGGTCATCACGGTTTCCGGTATGACAAAGACTTCTCCGGTATTCAGAGGATACGAAAACTGCTCCGGCTGCAACCCCATCAGCATTCTGTTCTGCCCGAACTGGTCTTTTTCCACTTCCGCCTGAAATCCTCCGCTGTATACAAAGGACATGGCATAACATGCCCCTGCATCTTCTGTTGTTCCCTCTTCTGTCAGAATCAGAAATGGACTGTATTGATGACTGGAGGTCCCTCTTCTGCTTCCGATCACATAATTTCCATGAGATACCGGAATTCTCTGATAATTCCGCTCCATCGCATGACGTCCGTAAAAACTGATCACATCATATTTTCCTGTCACAAAATCAAGACACGCAGAAGCCGCTTTTTCAAGATAAATGATGTTCTCTTTTGTATTGATGATCTGCGCACTTCGGGTGATCACATCGTATTTTGGCAGTACCCCATAGAGAAGTGTCACCTGAATTCCGGTCCGCCCATCTTCCAGCACCACTTCCAGTGTCTGTGCTTCTTTCTCAGCTCCATACACTGCCGGAAGTCCCGATAGTCCGTATTTTCCCGACAAGATCCGATATCCCCGGTAACGCAGGTCACAGGCAGTAGTCCCATCCTGTCCCCTTACGATCAGCGCTGTGCTTCTGTAATCTCCTGTTCCCCATGTTGGAAATTCCTGCGGGAGCACATCCAGAGAATAGGTTCTGTCATTTCCCGCATCATACAGGTTTCCGGAAAATCCTCTGTCCTGTTTTTGCAGAAGATAGTCCATGCAGCCTTTGGTCTTTCTTCCATAGTATAAATGTAAGAGAACACCATAAGGATCGATCTGCATCTGATAAGTGGAGTGCTCAGTATGTATTGTAAATGTCTTGTTCTGCTCATCAAAAATAATTGCCATATTACTCGTTCCTTTTCTTTTTATTTTACTGCTCCATTCACAACTCCGTTTAAAATCTGTTTCTGACAGATCAGATAAAAGATCAAGATCGGAAGTAATGCCAGCAGATAGGAGGCGAATGCCAGATTGTAATTTGTTCCAAACTGGGTCTGGAATGTCAGCTGTGCCAACGGAAGCGTATTCTGTTCTCCTCCTGACATGATCACAAGAGGTGTCATCACATCATTCCATGTTCCAAGCGCTGTCAGAACCGCTACTGTCGCATGCATCGGACGCATGATCGGAAATACGATCTTCCAGTAAGTTGTCCACGTACTTGCTCCATCCACGCAGGCAGCCTCCTCCAGTGCAATTGGAATATTCTTCAGATATCCGGTATACAAAAGTACATTCATCGGCATATAAAACACAACATAGAGAAGAATGACTCCAAAACGGTTATTCAGTCCCATTTGTGCTGTCTGTTTCACCAGAGGCATCATAAGAATCGCAAACGGAACAAACATCCCGCTGACAATGTATAAGTACACCAGATTATACCCTTTACTGTGCGCTTTATTTCTTCCAATGGCATATCCGATCATGGAATGGATCACAATACTGAGAGCAACTGTGACCAATGTGATGAAAAGACTGTTGCCAAGAGAATTCCAGAAATCCGTCACCCGCATAGCTTCCCGGAAATTTTCCAGACTCCAGGAGCTTGGCAGTGACAAGATTCCGGAAATACTGTTGGTCATCTCTGACGGCTGTTTAAATGCAATGACTACCGTCAGATACAACGGAAATGCAATGGTGATCAGCCCTAATACTAAGAAAATCATGGCCGGTTTGTTTGTTTTTGTATTTGCCCCTATCATAACTGCTCCTCCTTTTTCCCTAATACTGTCATCTGCGTCACTGAAATTGCAACGATCACAAGGAAGAAAATAACCGCATTGGCACTCTGAAATCCGAACTGTCCTCCTGCCATACCATTCTGATAGATCAGATAGGAAATGGATTCTGTGCTCTGTGCAGGTCCGCCTTTTGTCAGTGCCATGATCTGATCAAAGACCATCAGAAAGTTTTTCACACAAAGCACCATATTGATCGTAAAAAACGGAAGAATCAGAGGAAATGTCAGGTTTTTGAACTTATTCCATCCGGTAGCTCCATCTATTGCGCCTGCTTCATACACATCCTCCGGTACGGTCTGCAGGCCGGAAATATAGATGATTGTATTCATCGCGATCGCCTGCCATGCACAAACGATCACAATAGCGATCCATGCCAGGTTCTTACTGGAAAGCAGACTCGAAGAAAGCGTTTCCCATCCGATCATCTCTCCCACTGCCGGAAGGATGTATGTAAAGAAATAGTTGAAAATATAACCGACTACCAGCGCTCCCAGAATATTCGGCAGGAAATAAGCTCCCCTGAAAAAGCTCTTGGCACGGATCTTACTGTTCAGAGCCATTGCCAGCAGCAGACTGATCACATTGACTACAATTGTCGTTACGATTGCCAGCTTAAAGGTGAACCAGTAAGAATTTCCCACTCTTACATCCTGAAACAGATCCATATAGTTCCGAACTCCCACCCAGTCATAAGAACCAAATCCTTTGAAATTCGTAAAACTGTACATCACGCCTTTGAGTAACGGCAATGTATTAAAACAGAAAAACAGTGCCACGACCGGTATTGTCATCAACAAAAATGTCCGTTTTCTCTCATTCATCTTTTTCATGCTCATTTCACCTCTCCCTATTTACTGTGTGTCTGTTCTGCTTCATATTTCTGCACCTTCTGTATGATATCCCGATTATATCTCTGCCAGTCTTTGTCAAATTTCTTCAGAAATGCATCTACATCTTTGTCGATCAGAAGTGTCTGTATCTGCGCATCGACTGCCATTTCTGACGGATAATAGTGATCCTGATAATCTGCCATATTTTCTTCTTCGATATATTGTCTGACACCGTCCAGCATCGGTGAGAGTTCAAACTCTCCCTCTTTGCACGGTACACTGTTCTGCTCATTCAGATAGTCCTGCACATTTTCATCTTCCAAAAGAAAATCTAACACTTCATATGCTGCTTCTTTATTCTTACATTCTTTTGTCACACAGAATTGAAGATCGATTCCCGAATTTAATGTATTCTCTTCTTTTTTGTCACTTCCCGGAAATACAAAGGAGTCAATTTCCATGTCAGGATTCACTGACTGAATCTGAGGTACCGCATAGCTTCCGATCGGATACATGACTGCCTCTCCTCTTGCAAACGCTGTACAGGCATCGTTGTAGTTATAAGCAAACGGATCCTTCGGTCCGTATGAAAGCAGCTGCAGCATTTTTTCCGCCACTTCGCGATAATTCTCCGTAAAAGTTGTCTTGCCCTGGTTTACCTGGCGGCATACATCTGACGGCGCCAGATCTACTGCCAGGCCATTCCATGGTGCAAGACAGGTCCATGTGTCCTTAAATCCCATAGTGAAGGGCTGCAGTCCTGCGGCCTGGATTTCGTCACACAGGTTCATCAGTTCACTCCATGTCTGCGGTATCTTCCATCCGTGTTCTTCAAAAATCTTTTTATTATAAAGGATTCCTGCGGCATTTCCGGCATACGGTACTGCATAAACACCGTCTGTCGGGACAAATTCCAGATTTTTGTCAATTTCTTTATAAGACTCTTTAATCTCATCGAGTCCTTTGTAATCTGAAATATCCATCAGGATCTCGGCATCCAAAAAGTAGGAATAATTGATATCGCCGCCGATCCCGATAATATCCGGATAATCTTCCCGGATAAAACGAGTTCTCATGATCGTGGAAGCATCATTCGGTGATTCAATCTTCAGGCGGATATTTTTGTGCGTGGCATTAAACTTTTCTTCCACTTTTTCAAAATAAGCCGCTGCCTCTTGTTTATACTGCAGGATTTCAATTTCTGTGACTTCCTCCTCTTTCCCGCTTTTTCCACTGCAGCCTGTCAACATACATACAAACATTCCAAAAATCAGTAAAACGCTTATTGATATATTTCTTCTTTTTTTCATCAATATTTCCGCTCCTTTTTCTTTTTTCATGTACATGTTTTTCTTTATTAGTATTATAACATTCCATTTTGCGACTATGAATACCATAATTTTTGCACTTTTATACCTTAATGCTTGTTTTATATTCTATATTTGAAATAATCTAGCATTTTGGTATATAATGAAAATACACCTCACTTTTACAACAAGTCAGGAAAGGAGACTTTTATGAGTAATATACTCTTTTCTGTTTTTCCAAACGAAAATTTTATTGATATGAGCCTGTACCAGTTCGGCTGGGAACAGTGTCAGCCTTCCCACTCCTACGGTCCGGCCGCCAGAAATCATTATCTGTTCCATTATGTGATCTCCGGAACCGGTACACTGATGGCCGATGATACTTCCGGAATAACACAGACCTATTCTGTCAAAAGCGGACAGGGATTTATGATTTTCCCGCAGCAGATTACCACCTACATCGCCGACCAGAAGCTTCCCTGGGAATATGTGTGGATCGAATTTGACGGCCTCCGTGTGAAAGAAATTCTGGAACTGGCAGGACTGACTAAATCTGCACCAATCTATCATGCACATTCCAAAGAAATGCGGGAAGTTCTGAAAGAAGAAATGCTCTATATTGCACGTAATCCCGAACAGCCGCCTTTTCATCTGATCGGCCATCTCTACCTTTTTATGGATGCGCTCACCCGCTCCTGCACACGTGAACAGACAAACTCTGCCGGCAGACTGCGGGATTTCTATATCCATGAGGCAATTGCATTTATTGAACAGAATTTTCAAAATGATATATCCGTAGAAGATATTGCTGAGGTATGCGGTCTGAACCGCAGCTACTTTGGAAAGATTTTCAAAGAGACTCTGGGGCGTTCACCTCAGGAATTTTTAATGAATTACCGTATGGTAAAAGCTACGGAACTTTTAAAACTTACTCAACTCTCCATCAGTGAGATTTCAAACGCTGTTGGGTATGCCAATCCACTGCATTTTTCGCGTGCTTTCAAAAATGTATATGGGGAATCTCCAAGAATCTGGCGTCAGAATCACAGGACATAACATCAAAAACCCGGGAGATCATTCTCCCGGGCTTCCTTATTTACTGCACTGTCGCAATATCGATCAGTGTCAGTTTTTTAATATCTGTATTTTCAAGACTGGTGATCAGCGCCTCAGCGGTATCGATCGCTGTCAGTACATTGACACCTGTCTCAATAGCGTTTCTTCGGATGACAAATCCGTCTCTGGAGTGCTCTGCCCCCTGTGCCGGAATATCGATGACCAGATCGATCTCGTGTCCTAAAATGAGATCCAGAAGGTTTGGCGACTCCTGCTCGATCTTGCGGACCGGAATTGCTTTCACGCCTGCTGCGTTCAGCGCTTCTGCCGTGCTCTTTGTAGCAAAGATACGGTATCCGATCTTTTCAAATCTGCGTCCGATCTCCACTGCCTCCGGTTTGTCCTCATCACGGACAGTCATGATCATGTTTTTGAACTTCGGCAGCTTGATTCCTGCACCCAGGAATGCTTTATAAAGTGCCTCGTCAAATGTCTTGGCAATTCCCAGACATTCTCCTGTAGATTTCATCTCAGGTCCAAGGCTGATATCTGCACCACGGATCTTCTCAAAGGAGAATACCGGCATCTTCACTGTCACGTAATCTGCTTCCGGCTGCAGTCCCGGTGTGTATCCCAGTTCTTTGATCTTGTTTCCGATGATCACTTTGGATGCAAGCGGTACGATCGGAATTCCGGTTACTTTACTGATATAAGGAACCGTACGGCTGGAACGTGGGTTTACTTCGATCACATACACATCATCTTCTCCACATACGATGAACTGAATATTGATCAGACCGATGACATGGAGAGATTTTGCAAGTCTTCTTGTATACTCTGCAATCTTGTCTTTTGCTTTCTGTGTCAGGCTCTGTGCCGGATATACAGAGATACTGTCTCCGGAATGGATTCCTGCACGCTCAATGTGTTCCATGATTCCAGGGATCAGAATGTCTTCGCCGTCACAAACTGCATCGACCTCGATTTCTTTCCCCTGTAAATATTTATCCACCAGAATCGGATGATCCTGTGCGATCCGGTTGATGATTCCGATAAATTCATCGATATCATTATCATTGATCGCGATCTGCATTCCCTGTCCACCCAATACGTAAGAAGGTCTTACCAGAACCGGATATCCAAGTCTGTTTGCAACTTCTTTGGCTTCTTCTGCAGTAAACACCGTTCCTCCTGTCGGACGTGGAATCTCGCACTCTTCAAGGATCTCATCGAATAATTCACGGTCTTCTGCTTTGTCTACATTCTCTGCAGAAGTTCCAAGGATCGGAACACCCATTTTCATCAGAGCTTCTGTCAGCTTGATCGCTGTCTGTCCACCAAACTGTACAACTGCACCGTCTGGCTTTTCGATATCTACAATACTCTCTACATCTTCCGGAGTCAGTGGTTCAAAATACAGCTTGTCTGCAATATCAAAGTCTGTACTAACTGTTTCCGGGTTGTTGTTCACGATGATCGTCTCGTACCCTTCTTTTGCAAATGCCCATGTACAGTGTACGGAACAGAAATCGAACTCGATTCCCTGACCGATACGGATCGGACCGGATCCAAGTACCAGAACTTTTTTCTTGTCACGAGTCTCTTCTACTTCATTCTCACTTCCAAATACAGAATAGTAGTACGGTGTCTCTGCCGCAAATTCTGCTGCACACGTATCTACGATCTTGTATGCTGCAACAATGCCGTTTGCATGACGCATATCGTGGATCTCACGCTCTGTCTTTCCTGTCAGCTGTGCGATCACGTTATCCGGGAACTCCATCCGTTTTGCTTCTTTTAACAGTTCCGGTGTCAGCTCTTCGGACTTCAGTGCGTTTTCCATCTCTACGATAATTGCAAATTTATCGATAAACCACTCATCGATCTGTGTGATCTCGTGAATTTTTTCGTAGCTTACACCTCGGCGGATTGCTTCTGCGATTCTCCACATACGCATATCATCCACGATCTCCAGCTGCTCTGTCAGTTCTTCCACAGACAGATCTGTGAAATCATAAGACATGAGGCTGTCTACATGCTGCTCCAGAGAGCGGATGGCTTTCATCAGCGCACCTTCAAAGTTGTCGCAGATACTCATCACCTCTCCGGTTGCCTTCATCTGTGTAGTCAGTGTTCTCTTTGCACTGATAAACTTATCAAACGGAAGTCTCGGAAGTTTTACGACACAGTAGTCCAGCATCGGTTCAAAGCTTGCATATGTCTTCTGTGTGATCGCATTTTTGATCTCATCCAGTGTATAACCAAGAGCGATCTTTGCTGCAACCTTCGCGATCGGATATCCTGTCGCTTTGGAAGCCAGCGCAGAAGAACGGCTGACACGCGGGTTTACCTCGATTACACAGTATTCAAATGTCTCCGGATGCAGAGCATACTGTACGTTACATCCACCCGTGATATTCAGCTCACTGATAATATTTAAAGCGGAAGTACGCAGCATCTGGTATTCTTTGTCCCCCAGCGTCTGTGACGGTGCCACAACGATACTGTCTCCTGTATGCACACCAACCGGGTCAATATTTTCCATATTACATACCGTAATGCAGTTTCCGTTTCCGTCACGCATTACTTCGTACTCAATCTCTTTCCATCCTGCAATACAGCGCTCTACCAGAACCTGTCCTACACGGGAAAGACGAAGTCCGTTCTCCAGGATCTCCACCAGCTGTTCAGAATCATGTGCGATACCGCCGCCGCTTCCTCCCAGTGTGTATGCCGGACGAAGTACAACCGGATATCCGATCTTATTTGCAAATGCAAGACCGTCTTCTACGTTTTCTACGACCAGAGAAGCTGCAACCGGTTCTCCGATCTTTTCCATCGTTGCTTTAAATTCCAGACGATCCTCTGCCTTTTTGATTGTCTCAGAAGTTGTACCGATCAGGCGGACATTGTGTTCTCTTAAAAATCCTGCCTCTTCCAGTTCCATTGCCAGGTTCAGACCAGCCTGTCCTCCCAGTGTCGGAAGTACGCTGTCCGGCTGCTCTTTTAAAATCAGCTGTTCCACAACTTCTACTGTCAATGGCTCAATATATACTTTATCTGCGATATCTTTATCTGTCATGATCGTCGCCGGGTTGGAGTTCAACAGAACAACTTCGATTCCTTCTTCCTTCAAAGAACGGCATGCCTGTGTTCCTGCATAGTCAAACTCCGCTGCCTGTCCGATAATGATAGGACCGGACCCAATTACTAATACTTTTTTAATACGACTGTCTCTTGGCATTATTTCGCTCCTCCCATCATCTCAATGAATCTGTCAAACAGGTAACCGGAATCCTGTGGTCCCGGGCATGCTTCCGGATGGAACTGTACGGTAAAGATGTTCTTTCCGACATAGGCAAGTCCCTCGTTTGTTCCATCGTTGACATTCGTAAATGCAGGCACTGCCACATTTGGATCTACATTTTCTGCATCTACCACATAACCGTGATTCTGAGAAGAAATATATACACGATTTGTCTGAAGGTCTTTGACCGGATGATTTCCACCGCGATGTCCGTATTTTAACTTGTGTGTAGTCGCACCTGTAGCAAGAGCCATGAGCTGATGTCCAAGGCAAATTGCAAAGATCGGAATATCTGTATTGTACAATTTTTTGATTTCTTCAATAATAGAGGTGCAGTCTGCCGGGTCTCCAGGGCCGTTTGACAACATGATTCCGTCAGGATTCGATGAAATGATCTCTTCTGCAGTTGTGTGGGCCGGGTATACAGTCACTTCGCAACCACGCTGATTTAAAGATTTGGCAATATTATTTTTTGCTCCTAAATCCAGCAGTGCTACTTTCTTTCCTGTTCCTTCCAGAACATATTTCTCGCTGCATGTTACTTTAGAAACAACATCACCTACTGTGTAGGCCTTCAGCTTTGGAAGAATCTCTTCCAGATTGTAATTTTCATTTGTAGTAATCATACCATTCATGGTACCTTTTTCCCGTAAAATCTTTGTCAGAGCACGTGTGTCCACGCCTGCGATTCCAGGAATATCCTGCTCTTTCAAAAAGTCCTGAATCGTACCTTCACATCTGAAATTGCTTGGCATACGAGACAGCTCTCTTACAATATAACCATCCGGCCATGCTTTTCTTGATTCCATGTCCGGTGTGATTCCATAATTCCCAATCAACGGATACGTCATTACGACTGCCTGTCCCGCATAAGAAGGGTCTGTCAACACCTCTAAATATCCTGTCATGGAGGTATTAAACACGATTTCACTAATCATATCTCTTGTCGAACCAATGCTTGTTCCTGTAAACACGGTTCCATCTTCTAAAATCAGAAATGCCTTCATCTGTTCACCTTATCCCTTCGTAAATTTTCTCAAATTGTAAAGATTATACTACATACCCGGGAATATTTCAACCTGTTTTTAGAAAATTAAAGTGTCATCAATTTTATCGTAATGCCTGCGAATCCATTTCAGCCCTTTTTCCATATTTCCTTCTTCCAGGGCATTTACGATTTCTTCATGGATCTGACACCAGTCCTCATTTTTTGCTTCCTTTTGTACATGTGCGATTTCTTCTTCACAAAGACCGGACAAAGATTCCATCACTGCGACAAGCAATTGATTCTCTCCTGCACGGATCAGCTCCTGATGGAATCTTCGGTCATGCTCTGCCGTCTTTTCCGGTATCTGCATCTCTTTTATTTCTGCTTTCAGCCTCTTTAAAACTTCCGGATTTTTCAACCGCACTGCCTGTACAAATGCCTCCTGCTCCAGGATTCGCCGGATTCGGCTGACTTCCCTGTAGTTGCTCTGTCCGGTGAGCAGCATCATGGAAAACACATTTCCCAGACTTTTCTGCGGCATATTCACCAGAAAATTTCCTTTGCCCTGTCTGCTCTCCAGCATTCCGGTATGTTCCATTGTGCGAAGAGCCTCCCGGACAGAATTTCGTCCCAGATTCAGACTTGCCGCCAGCTCCCGCTCAGATGGGATCTTGCTTCCGCAGGAAAGTTTTCCTTCTTGTATCTGCTGTTTCAGATATTCGATCACTCTCTCATATGTTTTCTCATTCATTCCCTAAAAAACCTCTGAATCTTAAATATTCTGTCAATACCTCAACTGTACCTTCGATCCCCAAAACGCCGCTGTCCAGACACAGTTCGTAATCCTGTGCCAGTCCCCACTCCTGCTTTGTATAATATTTATGGAAAGAAGCTCGTCTGCTGTCTGTATCCTCCAGAAATTTCTTTGCCTTTGTCTCGGAAAGTCCTTCCCGCTCCATGATTCTCTGCACACGGATCTTGGGATCTGCATGGATAAAGACACGGACTGCTTCCGGATCTTCTCTGAAAATGTAGCCTGCGCATCTTCCTATTATAATGCAGGACTCTTTCGACGCCAGCTCCCGGATTCTTTGAAACGGAATCCGTCCGACCTCCTGTTCAAACTGGCTCATAGCAATGGCATATAATAAACTGTTTACCGGCTCTTCCTCATAAAATGCCTGCACCTCTTCATAATCATCCGTACCTTCTGCAATCTTTTGAAGTTCTGCCTTTCCATAAAGAGGAAGAGAAAGTCTCTCTGCCAGTAATTCCCCGACTTTTCTTCCGCTGCTTCCGGACTGTCTTCCAATTGTAATGATCATACGCTTCATTTGTTCTTCCTCCCTTATAAACATCCTGCAAAAACAGATGCGAAAATTACGGTCAAAAGTCCGGCTACCGCAATCGCCAGACTGCTCATGGCGCCTTCTACCGGTCCCATCTCCATTGCTTTTGCTGTTCCGATCGCATGGGATGCTGTTCCCAGGGCCAGCCCCTTCGCTACTGGTTCTTTGATCCGAAATACCCGGTACACCACGTCTGCGATCATATTTCCCAGTACTCCGGTAATGATGATCACTGCAACGGTAATCGTAACAATTCCCCCTAGTTCTTCCGACACTCCCATTCCGATTGCTGTTGTAATTGATTTCGGAAGCAGTGTCACATACATATCATGAGAAAGTCCGAATAAATAAGACAGGCCAAGAACACTGAGTATACTTGTCAAAACTCCGGATAAGATTCCCGCCGCTACTGCTTTTAAATTCTTTTTCAGCAGATTTAACTGCTGATATAACGGAACTGCCAGACAAACGGTTGCCGGCGTGAGCAGGTAACTCAAATACTGTGCACCCTGATTGTAATCATCATAGGAAATATCCCCTACTGTCAGAATCGCCATAACACACAAAATGGCGATCAAAAGCGGATTAAAAATTGCCATCTTGAACTTTCGTTTTAAAAGCAGCCCTGCCTCGTAACCGATCAGACTGACTGCTGCACCGAAAAATACGGAATGTACTAAAAACTCTTTCATCTTACTGTCTCCTGTTCTGCTTTCTCTTTCTTCTTTTTACTATTGTGTATGACAGTCTGTGTCACTTTTGCAGTCACTGCCATTACCAGAACCGTAGTCACGACCGTGATCACACTGATCGGGATCCACACGGGCTTCAGCACTCCCCATGCATTCAAAAGACCGACTCCTGCAGGAATAAACATGACCGGCATGATCTCAATCAAAAAGACTGCCGCATCAGAAACCTGACTCAGCTTGAGCACCCCTGTTTTCAATGCCGCCAGCATAAGGATAAGCCCCCACACGCTTGCCGGAACAGGCAATGGCAGCGCAGCTTTTAACAGTTCTCCTAAAAAAGAAATCAGCAGGATGATTACAAATTGTCTCAATATTTTCATTTTCTCATTCTCCCTTATAACCAACTGGTAGTACCAGTTGATTATAAAAAAGACTTTTTCCTCTGTCAAGAATTTTTCACATTGTATCCACTTTAATTCAATTCTGCAATTCTGGAAACTCCCACATAAATTTGTGAAATCTTATACCAGGTCCGGTAATCCACGGTTCCTGTCTGCGGCAGACCAAAAATTTCCTGAAACTTTCTGACCGCCTCCGCAGTTGCCGGTCCATACACTCCGTCTGTCTGAATCTTTGGCAGCGCCGGATACGCCCCCGCGATCACATTGAGCTGTTCCTGAAGCTGACGTACCTTTGCTCCGCTGGATCCATTTTCCAGTGTATATCCCGGCCAGGAAGACGGGATTCCGGAAATTTCTTCCGCTGTATTGATATACATATCACTTCCGTAAAAATAACGCAGAATCTCAATCGGAGTATATCCCTGATCTCCCAGCTCCTTTGACCCCCATTGTGTCATCCAGTCGGGACAGCTCACCCTGGTACCATCACAATACTGCGTCAGAATCGGCTGCCGTACATTCGGACGGGACAGATAGTTTGCAAAAATCTCATCCACTACCGCCGAAATCGTATCGTACACATTTCGTTCCGGAATCCACTTGTGATCAAATGCTGTAGACGATGTGATCGTAAAATCATACCCTTTATTCCGATACCATTCTGTGTATACCCTGTTCAATGTAAATGACATAATCGCCAGCACATTTGCGCGGATCGTACTGTCCGGCCAGGTTGCATAAATCTCACTGGACGCCACATTTTTGATGTAATCCCGATATCTCACATAGTAATTTTTTGCCGTGGAGTCCCTCGGAGAACCATCGTGGACAACCACAAATTCCGGAATCACTACCCGGCTGAGCACGATCTCTCCGGACTCTGTGACCGGCTTGATCTCATCCTCCGCAATTTTCGCCGGATATTCCCCGTAGAGCGTATGTGCAGGAATCACGAACACTTCTCCCAGCTCTTCCTGTGTAACCTGAGGACGCATAGAAATATTTTGAATTGCCGTCACATCTGCCAGAATCTCCGCCCCTGAGATACTCACCGGTTCAAATCCTTCCGCCTCCACATTCAGTGTATATTCGGAATAGGGCTGCTGATCCGATTCCGGGTTCAGGCTGTACTCGATGGGCGGTGCCGCCAGTTCGATTTCTTCTGTCTGCCCGGATGAATCTGTCTGCAGCTTTTCCAGAGTATTTTCCGGAACTCCGGTATAAGAAATGGAAACCTGCGCATTCTGGATGGGAAAAGCCGTCACTTGTGATGTAATCTGGATCTGGAGTTTTCCCTTGTCTATGTGCTCCTGCTGCATTCGGATGGCCTGTGAGTTCCTCCTTTGATTTCTACTGTAATCCATATCCATTTTCCTTTTTCACAGTTTCTTCTAACTATATGCAAAGTATTCATAAAAAATAACGGACACTGGATGATCGAAAAAAAACGCTCCTGCTTTCGCAGAAACGTTTTTTTATACTGTATTCTTTTTGATCAAAACAACCGCATAATATCGTTATACATCACAAACACCATCAGTGCCATCAATGCTGCAAATCCAATAAAATGCACCATACCTTCTTTCTCCGGAGCGATCCGTTTTCTTCTCACCGCCTCGATCAGAAGAAATACCAGACGCCCTCCATCCAGTGCTGGGATTGGAAGCAGGTTCATGACACCTAAGTTGGCTGAGATCAGAATTCCCAGGTTCATCATACTTAAGATGACTGCCGACCAGCCGGACGGTGCTGCCGCATCATAGGTATCATTGACTACCTCAACAATTCCTACCGGACCGGACAACTGATTCACACCTACTTCACCCGTCAGGAGCATCTTCAGGCACTCCAGCGTGTACTCTACCCAGTATTTTGCCGTGTATGCCCCATACTGGATACTTTTGAAAAATCCCGGTTTCTCCACCTCTGCAGAATAGGTAAATCCCATTCTCTTTGTGGTCTCATCCCCAAACTGTCGTTTTTCCATCTGGATCGTATGTTCTTTTCCATCGCGCTCAAAGGTCAGCTCTGCCGTGTCAGATGTACTGTGTGTCAGATTGTACAGCTGGAACTCTTCATAAATATGAATTTTCTTTCCATTGATCTCTGTGATCACATCCCCTTTTTTCAATCCCTGCTCACTTCCTGAGGAACCGGATTCGACTTCCTGTATCACAGGAACCGCATAGCCGGCTGCTCCCACCAGAATCGCTGACATCAGAAGCGCCAGGATAAAGTTAAACAAAGGTCCTGCCGCGATCACTGAAATTCTCGCCCACACGGACTTGCTGTTAAAGCTCCCCTCGGAAGTATCGTCTGCATCATCTTCTCCCATCATGCAGGCACCGCCCAGAGGGAGAAGTTTTAAGCTGAATTTGGTTCCTTTAAACTCCTTGCCAAACAGAGTCGGCCCCATTCCCAATGAAAATTCATCTACACGGATCCCGTTTAACTTTGCCAGCGTAAAATGTCCCAGTTCATGGATGATGATGATCAAACTGAACAGAAGAATTGCTAAAATAATACCCATATACTACCACCTGTTTTTGATATATTCATAAGTTTCCTGCTCTGTCTGAAGAATCTCTTCTACGGTTGGATCTGCAATCACTTTGTGCATCTCCATACAGCCGGCAATAATCTCCGGAATCTGCAGATAGCCAATCTCCCGATCCAGAAACATAGCAACCGCACGCTCGTTGGCTGCATTGAATACCGTTGGAAGAGAGCCGCCTGTTCTTCCGGCTTCATATGCCAGCTTCAATCCATAGAACGTCTCCATATCCGGGCGCTCAAACGTAATCTGGGAAAGTGTCTCAAAATCCAGCCTGTCTCCCGGAAGATACCGTCTCTTGGGATAATACAAAGCATACTGGATCGGAAGTTTCATATCCGGTGTTCCAAGCTGTGCGATCACCGCGCCGTCCACATATTCAACCATGGAATGAATGATACTCTGTGGCTGCACGACAACCTGGATCTGATCCACAGACACATCAAACAGCCATTTTGCCTCGATCACTTCCAGACCTTTATTGACCATGGTGGAGGAATCGATCGTGATCTTGCGCCCCATCTCCCAGTTTGGATGCTTCAGCGCATCTTCCACCTGAATATTAAGAAGCTCTTCCCGCTTTTTCCCGCGGAACGGTCCACCGGACGCTGTGAGCAGGATCTTATGCAGCGCCTTGTGCTGCCCTCCCTGCAAAGACTGGAAAATGGCACTGTGCTCACTGTCTACCGGAAGAATGGAAACTCCGTACTCCTTTGCCAGCGGCATAATGATGTGTCCTGCTGTCACCAGTGTCTCTTTATTCGCCAGTGCGATATCCTTTCCTGCCTTGATTCCCTCGATCGTCGGCAGGATTCCGATCATTCCTACGATCGCTGTCACCAGGATTTCTGCATCCTGCTGTACTGCCACTTCTATGAGTCCGTCCATTCCGGATACTACCTTCACATCCAGATCTTTGACATTCTCTCTGAGTTCTTTGGCTTTTGCCTCGTCCCACACCGCTGCCAGCACCGGATGAAACTTACGGATCTGCGCTTCCAGAAGCCCGATATTACTTCCGGCCGCCAGCGCCGTGACCTCGATATCCCGATTTTCTCTTACGACTTCCAGTGTCTGGGTTCCGATAGAGCCGGTCGAACCAAGTATTGCTATTTTTTTCATATCTGTTTTCCTTCTTTCTTAGAGAAGCACGGAAAGATAAAAAATGATCGGTGCCGTGAAAATAATACTGTCAAATCTGTCCAGAATCCCACCGTGTCCCGGTATCAACTTTCCGTAATCTTTGATGTCATGATTTCTCTTGATCGCGGATGCCGCCAGATCTCCGATCTGGGAAATCGCACCGCCTGCTGCACCGATTATTGCAAAGCTGGCCACACTGACTCCTGCATTGCCCCAGTGGTTGATCGCAAGTGCATAGAGAACTGCGATCAGCGCTGCTCCCGCGATTCCGCCGATTCCGCCTTCCACAGACTTCTTCGGACTCAGCTTCGGTGCCATTTTATGCTTGCCGATCAGCATCCCCACACAATATGCGCAGGTATCACATCCCCAGGCACAGATAAATACCAGCCATACCTGAAAGACACCGCCCGGCAGAATTCTTGTCTGATAAATATAAGACAACATCACTGCCACATAAAATACTCCGAAAAACGCTGCCAACATCTGCTCTGTCCGATATTTTGGATAAGAAAATACCAACACTGCCATCAGACAGATCACATATGCCATAAATAACAGCATGAACCAATCCGTTGTATCTGGAAGCAGCGGTTTGGCATACAACAGACCATAGTATCCTGCTGCAAACAAAAATCCGCAGATCCCAACTGCTTTATTTTCAATCTCAAACACTCTGTACAACTCATAGACTCCGATCATACTGATCAAAAACAAAGTTGCAAACAGTACATTTCCTCCTGTGATCACTGTGATCAGAGCGATCACCACCAGGAGAATCCCACTTAAAAGACGTGTCTTAAACATCTTCTTCCTCCTTCACACCGCCGTATCTTCTGTCTCTTTTATTATACTGCGCAATTGCCTTTTCTAATTCCTCTTTTGTAAAATCCGGCCATGGAATCTCTGTAAAATAAAATTCCGTATATGCCAGCTGCCACAATAAATAATTGGAAAGCCGCAGTTCCCCACTGGTACGGATCAAAAGATCGGGATCCGGTATCCCATGGGTATCCAGATAAGACTCAAACACTGTCTCATCGATCGTTTCCGGCACAACCTTTCCATCTGCGCAGTCTCTTGCAAGGCGGCGCACAGCGCGGATCATCTCATCCCGGCTTCCATAATTCAGCGCGATCTGAAAGTTTAAGCCACCGTTATCCTTTGTGGCTTCTTCCAGTTCCAAAATTCTGGTCCGGATATCCTCATCCAGCGCCTCAATGTCTCCCAGCACACGCACTTTCATATCATTTTTCGCCGCGGTCTTCAGACAGGTCTTCATATAATTGCGCAGCAGTTTCATCAGCGCGCTGACTTCACTTTCCGGCCGGTTCCAATTCTCTGTGGAAAACGCATACACGGTCAGATATTTAATCCCCATTCTCCAGGCTTCTTCGCAGATCCGCTCTACATTCTTACTGCCCTGTGCATGCCCGTAATTTCTCGGCATTCCCTTGGCTTTTGCCCATCTCCCGTTTCCGTCCAGGATGATGGCAATATGCTGCGGTACGTTCATTGTATTTCCTCCTTCTTGCAGGTCTTTCCATCCAGAAGATGGAAAAGAGAGGCTTCTTCACATCTGCCCCTCCTGCTGTTTCGTAATATTGGCCTGTCACACAGGCTGTATCCTAAACTGTCAGTACTTCTTTGGATTTTGCTTCCACCGCTTTATCGACTTCTGCAATGTATTTGTCTGTCAGTTTCTGAAGTGAATCTTCCAAGTCTTTGATCCCGTCTTCTGAAATCTCTGTTCCTTTCAGTTTTTTGAATGCATCGTTTCCGTCACGACGGATATTGCGGATTGCAACTTTTGCTGCCTCTCCTTTTTTCTTCACATCTTTTACCAGTTCTTTTCTTCGCTCTTCTGTCAGTTCCGGGAACATCAGGCGTACCACCGTTCCATCGTTTGTAGGATTGATTCCGATATCAGACATCAGGATTGCTTTTTCGATTTCTTTTAACATGCTCTTTTCCCATGGCTGTATCTGGATCATGCGTGCTTCCGGTACGGATATGTTCGCTGCCTGCTGGATCGGAGTCGGCACTCCATAGTAATCCACTGTCAGCTTATCCAATACATGTGGATTGGCACGTCCTGCGCGGATGGCTGCAAGCTCACTTCCCAGATTGTTGATTGTTTTTGTCATCTTGTCATCATATACTTTTAATTTTTCATCCATGTTTTTGTCCTCCTTATACTGTCACTTTTGTTCCGGTAAATGTACCGCTCATGGTCTCTACAATACTGTTTTCTTCATTCAGTCCAAATACCAGCATCGGCATCTTATTCTCAAGGCAGAGAATGGATGCTGTCAGATCCACTGCTGCCAGCTTCTGATTGATCACTTCCTGAATGGAGATCTCATCATATTTTTTCGCCTCCGGATTTACTTTCGGATCGCTGTCATAAATTCCGTCAATTGCTTTTGCAAGAAGCATCGCATCTGCCTCGATTTCGATCGCACGCAGAACAGCTCCTGTATCCGTTGAAAAATATGGGTGTCCGGTTCCTCCTGCAAAAAAGATCACTTTTCCTTCTTCCAGCGCTTCCACTGCTGCATCCTTGGAAAACAACGATGTAAACGCTCCACATACAAATGGAGTAAACACTTCTGTCTTCATCCCCACATGGCGGAAAATGTCAGACACGTAAATACAGTTCATCACCGTTGCAAGCATTCCGATCTGATCTGCTTTTGTACGGTCGATCGTCTCACTGGTACGGCCTCTCCAGAAATTTCCGCCGCCTGTCACGATCGCAACCTGAATTCCCTGATCTACAAGCTGCTTCACCTGATTTGCAACTCCTATGCAGGTTGCCTCATCAAATCCTGTCTTTTTATCTCCGGCAAGTGCTTCGCCGCTCAGTTTTAACAATACTCTTTTCATCTGTCTGGCTCCTTCAAATCTCTTTGGTATCCGGCATCTCTGCCACATACGCATATTCTAAAATGAAGTATACCATAAGTTGTTTCATTTGTCATGCACTATAGTATCCGCTTTGAGAATTCTCTTCAAAAGACTGTCATAAATCGGCTCTGAGCGCATCAGCGTTGCCACAATATATGCCGTTACCGACACGATCGACAGGGAAAGCATCTGACTGATACTTCCGGACATTTCAAATAACAGGATAATCCCCGTCAGCGGTGCTCTTACAATCGCTGTAAAGAATCCGGTCATCCCAAGCAGTACAAAATTGTTGACATACACCGGAGCCAAGCCAAAAAATTCGACCCCCGCCATGGCAAATACTGCTCCGATCAAAGCGCCTAATATCAAAAGCGGAAAGAAAATTCCTCCCGGCGCTCCGGAGCCAAAGCTGACTGCGGAAAATAAAAACTTCATAACCAGCGTCAGCACAACCATCCCCAATACCATTTCACCCTGTGTCAGTCTGACGATCAAGCCCGAACCACTTCCCAATACCCACGGCATCACAATCCCCAATACTCCCGCAGTCAGAAAGGCGATCAACAGACGGCCTGTTTCTTTCATAAACGGAATTTTGCGATACAATTCCTGGGCCTTTAACATCCCCCAATTATAAAACACACCGGATACACCTACCAAAATTCCCAAAAGGATCAAAAGCCAGTAATAGTTTTGCGGCAGATATTTCGTGATCTGAAATCGAAATACCGGATCTAGGCCAAGAATGTGGGAAGCAATATAATCAGCCGTCACCGAAGCTGTCATGACCGGAAGAAGAATCGGGATTGAAAATGTTTTATGGATCTCTTCTACCGCAAACATCATACCTGCCAGCGGTGCATGGAAAGCAGCAGAAAGTCCCGCACTCGCCCCGCAAGTCATCAAAAACTTCTCTTCTCTTTTTCCCCGTCCCAAAGCTCTGGATATCCCCTGTCCTGCCATGGCTCCAAGTTGGATCGACGGACCTTCTCTTCCAAGAGAAAGACCACCCAGCATACACAAAAAGCCTCCTGCAAATTTTGCCGGCAGCACGCGTTTCCAGTTTTGGGAAAGCCTCCCTGCTATCTCCCCTTCCACCTGAGGGATCCCGCTTCCTGAGATCATCGGTTCCCACTTCACCAGTTTTCCCACAATCCATGCAAGCGCTGCCAAAATCAAAAACCACACCACACATCGAAATGGATTTCCTTTCATATAAGAAAGAATCTTTACAAGCCAGTCTCCCGCAAAAGTCAGCGCCACTCGGTAAAGCAGCACGACAAATCCGCCGACAAGACCGACGCAGAGCCCTTCTGTGATCAGCATAACAGGTATTCTACGTGCGCGTTTCCACACATCATTCGTTTTCATAACGTCCCTTCTCTCATTCTTTTTTTTCTCATTCACGTTTTTATTCTACCACGTTTTCTGCCATTCCCAAAATAAAATCGAAAATTCCCCGGAAAACATTGACAATCCACCCTGATTGTTTTATGATATTTTTAGTTTCACACTTTAAACAACTAAAATTTTACAGTATTAATTCAAATAACTGGAGGATCGATTTATGATTATCGTATTAAAGCCAAATACCTCTGACAAAGATATTGCCAGAGTTGAACATCAGATCAAACGAAACGGTCTGGATACTCACATTGTCCGTGGACAGGAGATGACTATCATCGGGTGTATCGGAGATACGACCCGCCTAGATGCACGTCTTTTTGAAGTAGACGCTTCCGTTGACAAAGTCATGCATGTACAGGAACCTTATAAGCTTTCCAACCGCGCCTTTCATCCGGAGGATTCTATTATTGATGTATCCGGTGTCAAAGTCGGCGGAGACAATCTGGCACTGATTGCAGGTCCGTGTTCTGTAGAGTCCTACGAGCAGGTTCTTGGAATCGCAAAATCTGTCAAAGCTGCCGGAGCCAATATGCTGCGCGGCGGCGCTTTCAAACCGAGAACAAGCCCATATTCTTTCCAGGGACTCGGACTGGAAGGACTTGACATTCTCTGTGCAGTCAAAGAGGAGACCGGACTTCCGATCGTAACAGAACTGATGTCTCCGGATCACCTGGATGTCTTCAACGAAAAAGTCGACCTGATCCAGATCGGAGCCCGCAATATGCAGAACTTTGACCTGCTCAAACAGCTTGGACAGCTGGATCGTCCAATTCTTTTAAAACGAGGCCTGAACGCGACCTATGAAGAGTGGATCATGTCCGCAGAGTACATCATGGCAGCCGGAAACGAGAATGTCATCCTCTGCGAACGCGGAATCCGTACTTTTGAAACTTATACCAGAAACACACTGGATCTGCAGAGCATCCCTGTTCTGAAGAAGAAAACACACCTTCCGGTCATCATCGACCCAAGCCATGCCGGCGGAAAATGGTGGCTGGTAGAACCAATGGCAAAAGCATCTGTAGCAGCAGGCGCTGACGGACTGATGATCGAAGTCCACAACGATCCGGAGTGCGCACTCTGTGACGGCGCCCAGTCTCTGAAACCGGAAAAATATGCGGCTCTTCTGGCACAGATCGGACAGATCGCCCAGGTTGTCGGAAAACAGGTTTAACTTGATATACGGGAGGGATATTTTTGAAACTGACAGTAAATTTAGGAAAAAACAGCTATCCGATTTATATTGAAAACAACATTCTGGACAAGGCAGGTTCTTATATTTCCTCCTGCTTTTCCGGAAAAAAGATTATGATCATCTCTGATGACAATGTATTCCCACTTTACGGAGAGAAGTTGAAAACTTCCCTCGGTGACTATGAGGTACACGAGCTGGTCCTTCCACACGGAGAACCTACCAAAGCCTTTGAGACACTCCCCGCGCTTTACAATGCACTGCTAAAGCAGAAGTTTTCCCGCAGTGATCTGGTGATTGCTCTGGGCGGAGGTGTGATCGGAGATCTCGCGGGTTTTGCCGCATCCAGTTATTTAAGAGGGATCCGTTTCGTGCAGATTCCGACTTCCCTGCTTGCACAGGTGGATTCTTCCGTTGGCGGAAAGGTTGCGGTAGATCTCCCGCAGGGAAAAAACCTGGTAGGAGCTTTTTATCACCCAAAACTGGTACTGATCGATCCTCAGGTTCTTCGCACTCTTCCTGAACACTTTATTATGGATGGAATGGGCGAGGTCATCAAATACGGCTGTATCAGAGACGCTGCCCTGTTTGAGACATTAAAAGAACGTGGTTCTTTTGAAAACCTGCAGGACATTCTTCCTGAAATCATTTTCCGCTGTGTGGACATCAAACGTCAGGTTGTGGAAAACGATCAGTTCGATACCGGGGAGCGGATGCTTTTAAATTTCGGTCACACGCTTGCACACACGATCGAACAGTATTTCCACTATGAGCGGGAAAGCCATGGGGAAGCCGTCGGCATCGGTATGTATCAGATCAGTAAGCTCGCCGAAGAAAAAAACTTGTGCCAGCCAGGTACTGCCCAAAAGATCCGGCTGATTTTGAATGCCTACGGTCTTCCGGATACCTGCCATCTGCCGATGAGTGATCTTATGGACGCCATCTCACTGGATAAGAAAAATCTGAACAATCACTTAAATCTGGTGCTCCTTCACCAGATCGGTGACAGTTATGTATACCCTGCCGATCTTACATTCTTTGACCAGGCAGACGAAATTTAAAACAGGAGGAACCCACTTATGAAACAGATTACCGGACACACCGGACTGACAGGACTGTTCGGAAGCCCTGTTGCACACAGCATCTCTCCCATGATGCACAACGCTTCTTTTGAACATCTGGGACTTGATTATGTCTACCTTGCATTCGATGTCGGAACCGACAAACTGGCCGCTGCCGTGGATGGACTTCGCGCCATGAACGTACGTGGCTTCAACCTAACCATGCCGGATAAAAATAAAATGTGTGAGCTCTGTGACCGACTCTCTCCGGCTGCGGAAATCTCTCAGGCTGTCAATACCGTCGTGAATGACAACGGAATTCTGACTGGACATACAACGGATGGTACCGGATACCTGCTCGCAGCAAAGGATGCCGGATACGATCTGATTGGAAAAAAGATGACACTTCTCGGCGCAGGCGGAGCTGCCACCTCCATTCTGGTTCAGGCAGCACTGGACGGATTGTCAGAGATTTCCGTATTCAGTATCCATGACCAGTTTTATGTGCGCGCCGAGCAGATTGTTCAGACATTAAATGAGCGAACAAATTGTAAGGTACAACTGTTTGATTTTGAAGATGATTCCATCCTTCGAAGAGAGATTGCAGACAGCTATATCCTGACCAACGGAACTTCTGTGGGCATGGCTCCGAATACAGACGCTTCCATCATCAACGATCCGTCCTTTTTCCATAAAGACCTGATCGTTTCCGATGTGATCTACAATCCGAAAGAGACAAAACTGCTGCGCCTTGCCAGAGAAGCCGGATTTCCGACTTTCAACGGACTCTATATGCTGCTGTACCAGGGGGCGGAGGCATTCAAGCTGTGGACCGGGCAGGAGATGCCTGTGGAGAAGATTAAAGAGCTCTATTTTTCTTAAACTCAAATGGACCGTACACGAACCTTTTTTCATGCACGGTCCGTTTTTATTATTTTACTTCCCAGGGATTTTCCTCTCCCCGCTCATTCAGACAACAGCTCAAAATCGAATTTTTCACCATATCACTGACTGCCTGGTCGGTATAAAATGCCATATGTGGTGTCACAACTACATTAGGAAAACTTCTCAGGATACACAGATCATGCTTACTTAAGCACTTCGATTTCAGATCCTTATAATACAATCCAAATTCATCCTCGATCACATCCAGACCTGCTGCACCGACTTTTCCTGTTTCCAGACCTTTGATCAGCGCTTTGGTATCGATCAGACCGCCTCTTGCCGTGTTGATCAGAACTACACCATCTTTCATCTGCGCCATTGCCTTTTCATCGATCATATGGAAATTGGACTCAAATAATGGCATATGCAGTGTGATCAGATCACACTTCTGATAAATTTCCTGCACGTTTTCCACATAGTCTGCATATTCTTTTACACTCTCTGAACGATAGACATCATACGCATAGATCTTACAGCCAAATCCACTCAGATCCCGGATGACAGCCTGCCCGATTTTGCCGGTTCCGATGACGCCCACTGTAAAATTATGCAGTTCTCCTCCCTGGATTCCCGGCAGTGAAAAGTCGTTGAGCTCTGCCCGCTGCAGAATCCGTTTCATTTTTCGAATGGACATCAGGATTAAAAGCATCGTATAATCTGCCACACATTCCGGTGAGTATGTCACATTGCTGACCTTCATCCCACACGCTCTCGCTGCATCCAGATCGATATGGTCATAACCGATCGTCCGGGTAGAGATCATTTTGACTCCCAGTTCCCGGAATCGTCTTACCAGTGCTGCGTTAATTTTGCTGGTAAGAATACTGATATAGTCATATCCTTCTGCCAGATGTGCATTTTCCATAGATGGTCCCTGATGACAGATTCCCAGTTCTACCCCATATTCCTTTGAAAATTCCCGGAAATACACATCCTCATCAAATGTCCTGTAACTGTATACAAATAATTTCATAAGCCGCTCCTTTTTAATCTAAACCGTAATGACGGATTGCCTGAGCAATCCCATCTTTCTCTACTTCTGCTGTTACATACTCTGTAAAAGGATCCAGTCCTTTTGCATGATTTCCCATGGCAATCGTATGCTTCGCATACTGAAACATGGAAAGATCATTCATACTGTCTCCAAATACATATGCCCGATCCAGTTCCATCCCGAATTTTTTCAGGATTACATCGCAGGCAGTCCCTTTACTGTAGCCTTTCTGCACAATTTCATAGGTATTGCCTCCGCGGTCAATTGCTTCCATATCTTCCTCGATAAACGTAAAAAATTCCTGAAGATTGCTTTTCTCATCTGCATAAATGAACACCTTGTCATAAATGAAATCATCTTTTTCGAGATAACATTCCAATCCAAGACCATTGGACTGAAAATATCTTCTGGATGTCTCCAGACGTTCAAACCTGGTAATCCTCTCTGGAATATAAATATCTTCCGTTCCTTCTGCAATCCCGTCCAAATTGCATTCCGCCATTTTATTTAAAATTTCTCTTCCCCGTTTTTTGTCAATATTTCTTGTGAACAATACCTCATCATGATACGTCAGATATGTTCCGCATCCGCACAAATATCCGTCAAACATGAACTGCTTTAACTGTGCCGGAATCGAGCACATAGTTCTCCCTGTATTGATAAATAAAAGATGTCCTTTTTTCTGCGCCGCCAAAAGTGCCTCGATCGCGCTCTTTGGAATCTCTTTTGTTTTTTCACTTAATATCGTTCCGTCAATATCAAAAAATAATGCCGCTTTTTTCATATGTCACCTCTGATTTTCCATTCATTTTCTGCATTAACTGTATCACTCTTTTCTCCAAAAGTCTACTGTAAGCATATTTCCCTGTTTTCTCGAATATAGTAGCAAAAACAACGTTCCGGAGCTTTTCTATGAACATTAGCACGCATGACAAAAAAATCCTGTTTGTCTGTTTTCGTCGTCTTTTATTTCTTACACTTGCCTTTTTACTCGGTTCTCTCGCCGGAAAAGCCGAACTTTCCCTTGGCATTCATCCGGTATCCGGCCCGGTCCTCTCGTCCTCTGAAAACTGGGGCCTTAGTTTTCCAGAGGAAGGAACACTCCCCACTGCCAACGCTTCGATTGAAGAGCTGAAGCAATATGATGCTTACTACGCGCAGGATACGGATGAAAAATTTTTATATCTGACCTTTGACTGCGGGTATGAAAACGGCGCTACGCCAGCTATTTTAGATGCGCTGAAAAAACATCAGGCTCCTGCTGCTTTCTTTGTTGTGGGAAACTTTGTCCGGGATAATCCGGATTTGATCCGCCGCATGACAGAAGAAGGGCATACAGTGGCCAATCATACGCTCAGTCATCCGGATATGTCTAAGATTTCCTCTGTCGAAAATTTTCAAAAAGAACTTTCCGGCGTAGAATCTCTCTATAAAGAAATCACCGGCACTGACATGATCAAATATTACCGTCCCCCACAAGGTATCTACAGTACTGAAAATCTGAAAATGGCACAACAGCTGGGATACCAGACATTTTTCTGGAGCCTTGCCTATGTAGACTGGCAGCAGGATGATCAGCCTACTCATGAAGAAGCCTTTGACAAACTGCTTTCCCGCGTTCATCCCGGAGCGGTTGTACTGCTTCACAATACATCAAAGACCAACGGAGAAATTATGGAGGAGCTCCTCTCAAAATGGGAGGAAATGGGATATACCTTCCGTCCGTTGTCCGACCTTACCAAAGCAGCATAAAATCGAAAAAGGACAGCTTCCCATACGGCTGCTGTCCTTTTTCATACGCTCTTTTACTTTTTATTTCTGGCTTTGAAACCTTCTACAATCTGAACCATCTCCTGGGATGGATTGGAGATCACCGCCGTCTGAAATACTTTACACGGTGGTGCCAACTTTACACTCTCCACTGCCGCTGTAACAGCTGATACGCTTCCGCTTACAAAAATCAGGGCATGTCCGCCGCACTTTGTATCCTGTGTTTCATAAAAAACTTCTGCAGTCTTTAACATCCGATCCAGTACCAGAACCGCATTTGCCTCCCCAAGGACTTCTACCAGTCCAAATGCTCCGTATGTCATATTAATCTCTCCTTATTTTGTAATCGTCATTGCAATCGCCGTTTCTGTCTCCTCTGACGGGGATGCGATCACCGTGTGTGAAACAACCTTTGCGATTGGCTCTGCCGTCCGGATCGCCACTTCCATCGCAGCTTTCACATCCGAAATACTTCCCCGCATCTTTACACAGGCACCTGCTCCCAGACGGTTTCTCTCCACTCCCTGAATCTGTACTGCTGCTGCCTTTGCCGCCGCATCCAGTGCCACAAAACATGCGCACTCACTGTCCAGTTCAAATATTCCAATTGCCATACCATGATATTGTTCGGCCATACTTACCTCCTTCACTCAAAAACCTCTCTTCTTTGTTTTTCAGTATTTTTATTATACTTGGCTTTTTTAGGAATTTCAACCTGCTTTCTTTCCTGTTCACACCAATCCCCGCCTATCCATGCGCAATCGTAACAAGAATTGCTTTTTTTGCCGGATTCCGATAAAATAGTACTGGTTCCAATAAATGATAAAAAACAAAAAGGAGAGACTATGATCCGAATTGCAATTGTTGAAGATGAAGATTCTTATGTACAGGTACTCACCGGGTATCTGAAACAATATGAAACCGAACATTCCCTTTCCTTCCAGATTTCCGTCTTTCACGATGGTCTGGACATTGTAAGTGAATATAAAGCAGACTACGATATCATTCTTCTCGATATCCAGATGAAACATCTGGACGGCATGAAGACTGCTGAAAAAATCCGGGAACTGGATGAAGATGTATCTTTTATCTTTATTACCTCTACGATCCAGTTCGCAGTTCAGGGATATCTGGTAGACGCCCTGGGATATGTTGTAAAACCGGTCGCCTATCTTGCATTTTCTCAGATTCTCGGGAAAGCTGTCAAAAAGGTGAAGCAAAAACAGCAAAAAGATTATATGACGATCGAAGTGGAAGGCGGACAGATGCGCCTGGATATCAGTCAGATTTATTACATCGAAAGCCAGCGCCACAACATTCTGTTCCATACCGAAAAAGGGGATTTTCTCACTGCCGGTCCAATGAAAAAGGTGGAAGCGCTTTTAAAAGACAAAGGATTTTCCAAATGCCATAACGCATATCTTATCCACCTGATGCATGTGACCGGTATTGTACAAAACAATGTCCTGTTATCTGATTCCACGACACTTCCTGTCAGCCGTGCAAAAAAGAAAGTGTTTCTGGAAGCTTTGACTGATTATATAGGAGGTGTACACCGATGAATTTAGACGCACTGATGGACACTCCCCGGATTTATACCGCCCTTGCTGAATGGGGTGCCTGCATCCTGTACGTCCTTCTCTTACGGCGAAAGGTAACCGGGTGGAAACTGCCGGTTTCCCTTGCCGGAAGCTTGCTCGTATTTATCGCTTATCAGGAATTTGCAGGAACTCTTCCTATTTATTTTTGGATTCCCTGCATGATCGGAGCCGCATTTCTGATGTGCCTCCTTCTGCATCTGCTCTGCGATACTACCTGGCTGGATGCCGGATTCTGCTGCGCACAGGCACTGGTTCTGGCAGAATTTACCGCGTCCTTTCACTGGCAGCTTTATGTCTGGTGGGCGTTGAATTACGCCAAAAACAGTCGGTTATTCTCGACTTTGACCATGCTGCTCTTATACACAGGCATTTATATCGGATATTACTTTCTGGAAAGAGGACATTTTCCGACTGACGAGCGCCTGCTGGTCAATGGAAAAGAACTCCTAAGCGCAATTCTCATTGCACTTGGAGCATTTGCCATCAGCAACATCAGCTTCGTCATGCCAAATACGCCGTTTTCCAGTGCCACAAGTTCCATCCTGTATGTGCGGACACTGGTAGATTTCGGGGGACTTGTCATGCTTTTTTCCATGCAGGAAAAACGGGAAGAACTTCGTATGAGAAGTGAAAATCAGGCCATGAATATTGTTCTCCAGCGCCAGTATGACCAGTATCGGCTTTCCATCGATAATATTGAACTTTTACGAAGAGAATTTCATGATCTGAAACATTATATGATCGCGATCCGTTCTGAACAGGATCCCAAGAAAAAAGAACAGTATCTTCTGGAAATGGAGGAGGCGATCCACACACAGGAAGCGCTCACAAATACAGGAAACAGCGTACTGGACGTCGTTCTGACTACCAAAAGCACTTACTGTATGCAGAAGCATATTACATTCACCTGCATAGCTGACGGAAAACTGATTTCTTTTATGCATGTCAAAGATATTTGCTCTATCTTTGGAAATGCACTGGACAATGCAATTGAATGTGTTTCCCAGTTTGATGACCCTGAAAAGCGTCTGATCACACTGTCTATGTATCAGAAAAATCAATTACTGATGATTCAGTGTGAAAACTATACGGAGACTTCGCTTTCTTTAAAACCAGATCAACTTCCGACTACAACAAAGCAAAACGCAGGCTATCACGGATACGGACTGAAAAGCATTCAGCAGGTAGCCCGCAAATATGGCGGCTCTATGACACTTCACGCAGAAGACAACTGGTTTACCCTGCAGGTGCTGATTCCTGTAGAATCTTAAACACAAAAGGAGAAAGTCCTGATTTGGCTTTCTCCTTTTGCTTATTCGCAGGTTCCTTATTTTCCGGTTCCCAGCTTTTTCTCATATTCTTTATTTGCTTTTCGGTTCTCAAAGAAACCGCCGAGTACTTTTTTCATACCTTTCATGAAATGTCCGTTGACCACTTCCGCCATACCCTCTGCCATTTTCATGCTGACCGCCCCATGCGTCATCTTTGCAATCCCTCGGAACGGCATATTATAAATAAACAGGATATTCAGATCCGGTTTTCCCTTATCCTCACTTTTCTTTTTCAGGTTTGTGAGAATCTTGTAGATCATTCTTGCCAGTCTGCTCTTTGCATAATACATCTGGCAGATCGCGTCATTCATTCCCAGTTCACCGCTCCACTTTCCATCCGGGATCGGTTGCTTCAGAAGTGCTTCAAATTCTGCATCCGGTACATCTCTGATAATTCCCGAAAAATATGACGGCATCTTTTCAGCGTCATATGGCATTGTGTCAGTTGTTCCTTCTATTTCCAGTGTCTCTCTCAATCGGATATCCAATGCACATGCGCCAATACAGATTTCATATCTTCCTGCTTCCTTTTCCCAGCTGTCTGTCTCTACATTCCAGTAACGGAATGTCTTATCATCAAACAAAATCTGTACTTTTCTGCTTTCTCCTGCTTTCAGGAATACTTTTGCGAATCCTTTTAATTCTTTATCCGGACGGAAGATCTTTCCTTTCGGTGCACATACGTACATCTGAGCTACTTCTGCACCATCCATCTTTCCGGTATTGGTCAGTACAAATTCAACTCCATCCGCCGTTACTCTCAAGTCTGAGTATTCAAACGATGTATACGACAGACCATATCCAAACGGATACTGCACTCTCACTTTACTTGTATCATAGTAACGATATCCAACAAACAGACTCTCCCGATATTCCGAATTACGCTCTGTACTTGGAAAATATTTAAATGCCGGAGTATCTTCATAGCGAACCGGATATGTCTCACTGAGTCTTCCGGACGGATTGGCTTTTCCGGTCAGCACATCCAGCATGGCTCCTGCAGAAGCCTGTCCGCCAAGGTATCCGTGCAGCAATGCCTTACAGCAGGAATGCCACGGCATCTCAACTGCAGATCCCGCACTTAATACACCTACAATATTGGAGTTTACTTTTGCCATTGCTTCCAGAAGCTCCACCTGATTCTGCGGAATCCGCATATGCGTACGATCCAGACCTTCTGATTCGCTCAATTCATCCAGACCGAAGCAGTAAATAACCACATCTGCCATCTTTGCAAGATTCACTGCTTCCTTTTTCAGTACTTCATCTGCTTCTCCTGTTCTCTGATATCCTTTCGCTGTACCGATACACTGAATCGGATAGCTGCTGATCATCTGCTCCATTGTTTCTACTTTCGTTGGATTCACCAGAGAAGAACCTGCCCCCTGGTAACGAGGAACAGATGCAAAGTCCCCGATCAGTGCCACTCTTGTATTTTCTTTGAGAGGAAGCAGCTGGAACGGTTTTTCTTCATTCTTGAGCATCACAATACTCTCTCTTGCAGCTTTTTTCGCAAGCGTATGGTGAGCTTCTCTGTCAAATTCACGCACACGTTTTTCTCTGTTCTTTTCCAGTGTCAGTACTACGTCCAGAAGATCGTCCGTACACTGATCCAGTTCTTCCATGGAAAGTCTTCCCTCTTCTAACGCTGCCAGAACTTCTCGTGCCGCATCCAGTCCAGGCGCCGGCATCTCAAGATTAGAGCGACAGGCAACTCCTTTTACATGGTCGTTCGAAGCCCCCCAGTCAGTGACTACAAGTCCGTCAAATCCCCACTCTTCTCTTAAAATCTCTTTTAACAAATGCTCATTTTCATTTGCATAGACTCCATTGACCTCGTTATAACTGGTCATGATGGATTTTGCTTTTCCTTCTTTAATCGCAATTTCAAACCCAGTCAGATAAATCTCCCTCAGTGTCCGCTCATCCAATACCGAATTCATTGCCATCCTGCGAAGCTCCTGGCTGTTAACCGCAAAATGCTTCGGACATGCATAGATTCCCTGACTCTGGATTCCTCTTACATAAGATGCAGCCATCTTTCCCGCCAGATAAGGATCTTCAGAAAAATACTCAAAATTCCTTCCACACAGAGGGCTGCGCTTAATGTTCAGTCCCGGTCCCAAAAGTACATCTACGCCTAATGCTGATGCTTCTTCTCCAAGAGCCTTTCCAATCTCTTCACCCAACGATTCGTCCCAACTGTTTGCAATCGTAGCTGCCGTTGGAAAACAGGTAGCCGGAACAGATGCATTCAATCCGAGATGGTCGCCTTCTCCTTCCTGTTTCCTCACTCCATGAGGACCATCTGAAAAAAACGCCGCCGGAATTCCAAGTCGTTTGATCTCTCTTGACTCCCACTCGGACGCTCCACTCAATATCGCTGCTTTCTCTTCAACTGTCATTTTCGCAATGATTTCTGCGTGTTTCATATTTCTCACCTTTCACTTCTTTATCTCTTCATTTTTCTGAAGACTACTCTATCACAAATCCGTAGAAACGGGGAGATTTCTGCACAACTGGTTGTTCTATCATCATAAATGGACCAACAACTACGTATCTTTCTCTTCAATCTGAGCCAGAAGTCTGGCAATCTGTGCATCCTTTTGTGCTAACTGCTCCTGACTCTTCTGTAACTCTTCTTCATTTTGTTTCAGCTGCTCCTGATTCTTCTGCAACTCTTCTTCACTCTGCTTCAGCTGCTCCTGACTCCTCTGCAACTCTTCTTCATTCTTCTTCAGCTGCTCCTGACTCTTCTGCAACTCTTCTTCACTCTGCCTTAGCTGCTCCTTCTGCGCCTTAATTTCTCTCTCCTGCTCTTCAATCATAAACTTCACCGTATTACGGTCCAGTTCCTGCAATTCTTTTGAAAACATACGTACCACCTCTTCTACATTCTCACAAATGTCATAAATTTCCTGATACATGTCTCTAAATTCGGGATACTTTTCGACCAGCTCTTTTACTTTTTCCGAAGTATCATTACTTAAAAAGGTAAGCCATGCATCAAGCTTGTTTTCGATAATTTTATTGTGCGTGGTTTTCCGGAAAATGTCAAGCGGCACCAAAACGTATTCCTGCAGCAGATTCACAGAAAGTCCGGTATCAAACTGCTGCTTTGCCCGATGGATATAGGTATTCGGAAATTCCTGAAATTCTTTTGTACTTTTTTCGATAAATACGATTGTATATACATTTTTCACATCACGATATGTAAAATTTCTCTTTTTTCTGCTCTTGACACTCTTATACTGCCGAAGAAGCAGATCGGCGGAATAGCACGCACACCGCTCTCCCGGAAAAAGATATCCGATACGCTGAATCTCTACATTCGCCAGACTTCCATCCATGAGCTCTACCACAATATCCATAATAACAAGACTCTGCTCATCTGCAATTCTCGTTCCGTCACTTGGTATAACCTGACGGATCTTCACTTCTGTCTCCAGGATACAGGACAACAGCTCCTCCAGTCGCTCCGGATGATAGATCGGGCTTAATATCTCCTTTCCAAACCCGTCATACAACACCTTGACTCCCCGCATCCCTGAACAGAACTTCAGAAAATCTCTCTGCTGTAGTTCTGTCCAGCTCTCATATTCTGCGAGCAGATTCTCATCACTCTTGATCTCTCCTATAATTGCTTCTTCGGTCCGAATATTCGGAAATAATTGTTTTAATGTTTCTGACATACACATACTTCTCCTTTTGTTGATTGATTGATTTTTTTTGAAACTGCTCCTGAATCAGAATACTGATTTGAATCTGGATGCTTAAGATAAGGCAATACGCCTGAAAGATTTTTCGACTGCTGTGATATCAGCGTGTTTGGCATCCGATATAGCTATAGTCTAACATAGAATTTCTGGTGAATCTATAAATAAAATAAAAATTTTTTCTAAAAAAAGAGTTATTGCCCGATTGCAATAACTCTCTGTTTTTATGCTTCTTTCTCTTTAAATATGATCCTCATAATCGGGAAGAATACCCAGAACGAAATCACACAGTTGATCAGCATTGTGATAATATCAGCTACTGTCATTCCCGCACCTTCTCCCATCATTCCCATAAAGAAATCATAGATTGGTGTTTTATACAGTCCCTGCAGTGCCGCTGCGCCTACAGAGATCAATACCCAGGCAATGAAATACCATACTGCCGCTTTGACTACACTTGCATTGGATTTGAAAGTCACGTTCCGCTGCAGGAAAAAATTGATAACCTGCGCCAGAAAAAGTGTGATCTCCACTGCAAGGAAATATGCAAGTCCTCCGCCGCCTCCGGAGCTGATTGCTCCGGAAGCATAATCAAATACATAGTAGACGCTGCCGTCCAGATTATGTCCGATTGGCAGAATCTGAAAATTCGTATTGACAAGGGATGTAAAACCAAACGCATATTTAATTGCCGGCATCATGATCATCTGAAGTACTGTCACTCCATTGCTGATAATAAAGAATACGATAAACTGTGCAACTGCCGGGTGTTTTTCTTTAAAAGTCCCCCAGAAGCCTTTCTTTGCCGTGTTTTCCATTTCTATCTCCTCGCTATTGCTTAGTTCTCAACTGCTACAGCTGCCTTCTCTTCTGCAAGGCGTTTGCGGAAGCGTTTGATTGCCACGATTTCAAGTGCAAGAATTCCCACACCCAGTACAACATCTGCTGCAATTGCTGCAATCTGCCATGTCATCAGACCTGTTTCCAGATTTTCCGCATCATATGCACGACTGTTTACTACAGTGTACATAATATTTTTACAAGCCTGACGCATTGCTTCAACACCAGTTGCGCTCTTCTGATCTTTTACATGGTTTGTTTCTGTATCATATGCAACAAGCATTGCATCTGTACCATTTCTGATACCCTGGTCAGAGTTCATGTATCCATATACACCAAAGTAATCTGTCAGAACAAATCCCTGGAATCCCCATTCGTCACGGAGTACGGTATTGCACAGTTCTTCTGAGCCTCCTGCCCATCTTGTACCGATATAGTTGAAAGAAGACATCACTGCTTTTGCTTTTCCTTCTTTCACGCAGATTTCAAATGGTTTCAGATAAATCTCACGGATTGCCTGCTCATTTGACCATGTACAGAGCATACTTGTACGGTTTGTCTCCTGATCGTTCAGGGCAAAGTGTTTCAAATATGCATACACGCCGTATTTTTCTGCACCTACTACGGCATTTGCAGCAATTTTTCCGGATAACAGTCCATCTTCTGAATAGTATTCAAAGTTACGGCCTCCAAATGCAGAACGGTGAATATTCATTGCCGGAGCATACCATCCGGATACACCCATTTCATCTGCCATTTTACCGATGCTTTCTCCGAATTCCATTGCAATCTCATCATTCCATGTACATGCGATCATAACCGCTGACGGGAATCCGATGGAACCTGTTCCTGTAAAGTTGTTATTGATAGATGCCGGTCCGTCACAGTCAATCGTCTGTACTTTTCCTACGCTGGAAGCTGCTGCTGTCTGATATCCGCCCAGAGCGATCACAGTATCCATATCACTGATTGTCATATTGTCAAGCAGTTCATCCCATTTTGCGTCATCATAGTCGACACCTCTTAAATCTGCCAGTTCAATATCATTTTTTGCACCTGTTTCCGGCATTTTATCTTCTTCATTGTTATAATCTTCCGGATTATAGTTGCTGTTGTTGATAAATTCTTTCTTTGCCTCTTTTGACATGGAAAGACTCTCCGGTGCTGCTGTTGCTTCTTTACAATTTGCAAATCCGTTTGCACGGGATAAGTATGTAACATCTCCTGCCGCATAGTCAAACTGATTTTCCACAGTTGTCTGGTCAGTCGAACGTTTATTGTCTCCTGTATACTTCACTGTTTCATCCACTGTATAAGTTTCAGATTCAATGATGTGATGTGAATCCGTGTTGATGCTGATCTCATAATCACCGGCTTCCAGAACGTATCCTTTTTCTTTCTGATAGTCATATGATGCCATATCTTCTGCTTTAAAGGAAATTGTCAGTGTCTGGGATTCACCCGGCTCTAAGCTTTTTGTTTTGTCATAAGCGATCAGATTCGCAGATGCTTTTTCAATTCCTCCGTTTGTGTACGGCGGGTTATAGTATACTTCTACAACATCTTTTCCTGCTGTGTCGCCTGTGTTTGTAACTGTAACATCAAAGGAAATTGTTCCGTCATTTTCTGTAATCTTGCCCATTTCCTGTGTAAATGTTGTGTAAGATAATCCATATCCAAACGGATACAGTACTGTTTTATCATAATCGATGAGCCCTTCACTGGCAGCTGTCTCGTAGAAACGATATCCGACATAAATTCCTTCTACATAATTTATGAAAGAAGGAGTTGTTGTCTCTTCTTTTCCTGTAAAGCCTGTCTGTGTTACTTTATACTCATCCATATTGTCATATGTAAAGTTTCCAAAGTTCTGTGCTGTCGGTGTTGCAGTCAGATCTCTTACAAATGTATCACTTGTTTTTGCCGACGGATTCACTTCTCCGCTTAAAATCGCGCCAAGACCATTGAATCCTGCCTGTCCTGTTCCCGGACACCATACTGCACCTTTGATTTGCTCATAATCATTTAGGAATCCAAGCTCCATTGCATTTGCACCATTGTATACAACTACAACATTGTCAAAATCAGAGCATACCATATCCAGCATATTTTTCTCTGTCTGGCTCAGCTGCAGATAATGCTCTCCCGGCTCAAAGTCTTTGTAGTCTTTTGAGTTATCTGTATAAGTCACTTTGCTTACATCTGTCGGAAGATCTGCACCTTCTCCACCTACACGTGTAATCACAACCAGTGCTGTATCAGAAAAATCCTGTGCATTCTTGATCAAATCTTCACTGTAAGAATCTACTGTAGGTTCTGGAAGTGTCCAGTCCTGCTCCCACATTCCGACTTCCGGACGCTCTGCACGGTAGTCTTTGTAGAAATCAGAAAGCTCTGAGTTCAGTTCAAATCCTGCATTTTCCAGTCCCTGAAGTAAAGATACTGTCTCATATGCATCAGATAAAGAACCGGAACCTGTTCCACCATAACATGGATTTGTCGATGCCCATCCAAATACATTTAACTTTTTATTATTTTCCATCGGAAGCATATTGTCTTCATTCTTTAAAAGCACAATTCCTTCTTCCGCAATCTTCTCTACCAGTTTGGTTGCCTCATTTGATGTCTCTTCTGAAATTGTTCCGTTTCCGGTTGCAAGAGAGATCATGCTTGACATCGGTCCCCAGCAAATCATATTTACTACGATCACCAATGCTAACAGAATTGCAATTCCAGCCTGTGAACGTACCAGTTTTCTTTTTGTCTTTTTCAGTTTAAATGCCGCAATCAGAACAATCAGTGCAATTGCAAGCACAATACCAAATCCAATCAGATAAGGTTTACATGTATTCAATACATTTACCACATCCGCCATGTTAATCGCTAACATTTTTCTTCCTCCCGTATTCTCATATTCTCTATAGTGCCGGCCGGCTTTCTATGTTCATACTTTACCACATGTCCTTCTCTTTTTGAGTTTTTTTGCACAACTTGCACATTTCACAACACAACTGACAAAAAAGAGACAACAGATGAATGTTCTCCACCTGTTGTCTCCTCTCTTATGCACTATCCCTCCAGCTGTTTCTGCTTTTCATATTTTTTCATCACATAAATGTAATACGGAATCAATGGAATCAATGCCGAAATCCATGCCGCCGGATCTGCAAGGCAAACACCGAAAAAGCTCGTCTTTCCTGCCACCAAAAGTACGATCAGCGCTCTTGCCGCCAGTTCAAACACACCACCAAGCATCGGAACAAGACCGTAGCCCATTCCCTGCAGCGCATTTCGATAGATAAAAATACTTCCTAAAAACGGGTATGCCCAGAACACCGTCCGGAAATAAACTTCCGCTGCATGAAGTACCTCTGTCTCCGTTTTGCTCACAAACAACAATGTCATCTCTTCTCCAAAGAAGTACACCAAAACCATTGTGACCGCACTCCAGACAAATACCATGATCTGCGTGTATCGTACTCCCTTATGTACACGATCCATTTTCCCGGCTCCGCGGTTCTGACCCACATATGTGGCAACTGTGGCGCCAAACGCAGTAAATACTGTCACAATAATATTCTGCAGTTTTCCTGCAGCTGAAAATCCTGCCATATATACCGCTCCGTAAATATTGACCGCTCCCTGCACAATGATCGTTCCGATCGCCGTAATAGAAAACTGCAGTCCCATGGGAATTCCCAATGCCAGAAGCCGTCCCATGCTCTGAAAGGAAATCCGAAAATCTTCTTCCGAAAGCCGCAGGATCGGAAATTTTTTTACAATATAAATCAGACACAACAATGCAGAAACAGCCTGTGCGATCACGGTCGCATATCCGCAGCCTTCCACGCCCATTCCAAAATTCACGATAAATACAATATCCAGAACCACATTGATAATCGCGGAAATGATCAGAAAGTATAATGGTGATTTGGAATCGCCCAAAGCCCGCAGCACTGCCGCAAGTGCATTGTATGCCGCAGTTACGATCAGCCCGCCATAGATGACTGCCATATATCCTTTGATATCTGCCATCAGATTTTCCGGAGAATTCATCAGCCTTAAAATCGGCTCATTGGCAAATTCAAATCCGATCGTCATCACCACAGCAAACGCAATCGTCAGGTAAATGGACATTGCCACATAATGGCGCATCCGTTTCATATCTTTTGCTCCAAACCACTGCGATACCAGAATTGCAAATCCACTGGTCAGTCCCTGCAGCCATCCTGTCACAAAAAACATCAATGAACCGGTACTTCCGATCGCTGCCAGAGCATTGACACCCAAAAACTGCCCTGCAATGATGGAATCCGCAATATTGTAAAACTGCTGGAACACATTTCCCAGACACATCGGAATCATAAACTGAATGATCAGCTTTGCCGGGCTTCCGACAGTCATATCATTTGTCATCTCTTTTTTCATCTTACTTCCCCTCTCTCTCGACTTCCTTCTTTCAACAATTGCAGTCCAATGATCAGCAGCACCGGAAATACGATCGCTGCCAAAAGTCCTGCCTTCAGATTCTCTGAAAATGCTCCTGATACAACGCCTACCACTCCCGGACCGGAAGAACACCCAAGATCTCCCGCAAGTGCCAGAAGTGCAAACAATGCAGTCCCTCCTTTCGGACAGGATGCTGCAGCCATACTAAAGGTTCCCGGCCAGAATACGCCCACAGAAAATCCACAAAGCCCACATCCCAGCAGCGCCAGCACCGGATTTGGAGACAATGCGGCAAGCAGATAACTCACAATGCACAAAATCCCGCTTGAGAGCATCATTTTTGGCAATGAGATCCGCTCACTCATCTTCGCATAGAGCAGTCTTGAACTTCCCATCAAAAGTGCAAAAAGACATGGTCCCGCCAGATCCCCGACTGCCTTTTCTACATGCAGCCCTGATTCTGCAAATGCTGACGCCCACTGGGACATTCCCTGTTCAGATGCCCCTGCACAGATCATCAGCAGTACCAACACCCAGAAAATTTTCATTTTAAATAATTCTCGCACAGGAATTCCCTCAACGTCTTCCTCTTCTGCCTGAATCGGTACCATTCCAAAATATACTGCATTCAACGCCGGAAGGATTGCCCAGATCACAGCCAGTATCCTCCAGTTCTCAATCCCCGCAATGGCAAAAAATGCAGTCGAGATCAGAATCACGCCTACATGCCCCCAACAGTAAAAAGAATGCAGAAGACTCATCGCAGCAGCCTTTCGCTCTGTCGGACAAGATTCTACAATCGGACTGATCAGCACCTCGATCAATCCGCCTCCAATTGCATAACAAAATACTGCCAGAAGCAGTCCTGCATACGCATCCGGAAAAACGGACGGAAACACTGCCAGTCCCACCAGGCCAACTGCTCCGAAAATATGTGCTGCCACCACACTGTTGCGGTATCCGATCTTGTCCACATATTTTGCGGCCAGCAGATCCACGATCAACTGCACCCCAAAATTAAAGGATACCAAAAGTGCGATCTTATCCAGCGAAATCTCATATGTACTCTGAAATGTCAGAAACAGAAGCGGTGCAAAATTGTTCACGATTGCCTGGGTAATATAGCCAAGGTAACAGGCATTCAATGTATGATTATAGTTTTTTCTGATGTTCATGTCCCTCATCCCTCATTTTTTCATATCAAAAGAGAGTATACCATACATATTTCGTATCGTATACTCTCTTTTTTGTACATTTTTCTATATTTCTCTTCTATCTTGCTCTTTTGAAGCTGATCGTTTTTACACTGCTGCACAGGCAGTTTCCAGGATATCTTCCAGTGCGTTTTTGCTGCTTGTATGGCAGCGGATGATCTCTGCATTGCAGCGGCCTGCTTCTTCCACTGCACACCGCACCATTTTGTGCGAAACAGTGTTTGTAAATAAAACGACCAGATCCGGAGTTCCTATCTTTTTGGACAGATTTCCTGACATCTGTGTGAACACTTTTGCTTTACACTGATATTTCTGACATACTTTTTTATACTGACAGACCATTCGGTCATGTCCTCCGATAATAACAATACTCATACGCACCTCCTGAATTTTCCTGTGTGTTCCCATTTGTTAGTTGTAACTAACTTTAGTTTTATTCTATAGGAACTATTTCAAAAAATCAAGAGGGTTATTATCGATTTTTTCTCAATAACTAGTTTTCATCCAGTAAGTTTTTCATATTGGTCAGGCTGATCGTCAGCGTAGACATATTATGAAGGAGTGCAGACGTCGTAGGCTGCAGGATTCCTGTAACTCCAAGCAGTATCAAAGTGGCATTGATCCCGACAATACTTCTGTAATTTTTCTGGATACGCCGCATCAGCGCCTCACTTAATCTTCTCAATATTACGATTTCCCACAAGTTTTCTGCCGAGATTGTGATATCCGCAATTTCCTGTGCGATCTGCGCACCATCACGAATTGCAATTCCCACATTTGCTGCCGACAATGCCGGAGAATCGTTGATCCCGTCGCCAATCATAATCACCGTACGGCCGGATGCGCGCTCCTGTTCCACAAATTTTGCCTTATCCTCAGGCAGCACTTCTGAATAATATGCATCCACACCAACTCTTCTCGCCACAGAAGCAGCTGTTTTTTCACTGTCTCCCGTCATCATCACGACTTTCTCAAGCCCTGTTGCCTTCAAAGCACGCACTACATCTGCCGCTTCTTTGCGCAGCGGATCTTCAATACATACAACTGCAGCAAGCTCATGCTCAATGGCAAGATAGAGCAGAGAACATTCTTCCGGAAGTGTTTCAAACTGTCGGATCCACGGTTCTCTGACCGAGCATTTTTCATCTTCGAATACAAAATGATGACTTCCGATCACCACGCGTTTTCCTTCGATCGTGGAGGAAATTCCATGTGCAACAATATAATTGACCTTGCTGTGCATCTCTTCATGCTCCAGCCCTCTTTTTCTGGCGGCTTCCACAACAGCCTTTGCCATGGAATGTGGAAAATGTTCCTCCAGACAGGCCGCCGTTCTCAGCAGCTCATCCTCACTCTGCTCGCAGAAGGAAACCACCTTTCGTACCGTCGGTCGCGCCTCTGTGAGTGTCCCCGTCTTATCAAACACGATCGTTGTGGCATTTGCAGCAGCTTCCATATATTTTCCGCCTTTTACGGTAATATTATGTGCGCCTGCCTCCCGGATCGCAGACAGTACCGAAATTGGAATCGCCAGCTTGAGTGCACACGAAAAATCTACCATAAGTACTGCCAGTGCCTTGGTCACATTTCTTGTCAGCAGCCAGGTCAGAATCGTTCCTGCCAGTGTATACGGAACCAGTTGATCTGCCAGATGTTCTGCATGACTTTCCAGATTTGATTTCAATTTTTCAGACTCTTCGATCATGGTCACGATTTTTTCAAAACGGGTTGCTTTGCTCACCGCTTTCACGCAGATGATCAGTTCTCCTTCTTCTACAACAGTTCCTGCATATACATAGCTTTCCGCTGTCTTTTTCACCGGAACTGCTTCTCCTGTCATAGAGGCCTGATTGACCATTGCCTCACCACGGGATACGACTCCATCAAATGGAATCACATTTCCCATGCGGACTACTACAAGATCTTCCGGTTCAATCTGTTTTGCGGGAACAAGAATCTCCTGTTCCTCTCTTAAAAGCCAGACTTTCCCCACATTCAGGGACATGTCGCGTGCCAGATCTCCGACAGATTTTTTATGTGTCCATTCCTCCAGCAATTCTCCGATGCCGAGCAGGAACATGATCGAACTTGCGGTATTCATATCTCTGCGCAGGATGGAAACACCGATCGCAGTGGCATCCAGAGCCGCCACTTCCAGTCTGCCTTTTTTCAGACTCGCGATCCCCTGCTGCAGATATTTCAGAGAACGGACACCTGTCCAGACCGCCCGTACCGGTGCCGGTATCAGAAGCTTCCCACCAAAACGCATCACAACTTTCATGAGCAGTTTTTCCTGATATTCTGCGTTCATCTGCCTTCCGGAATGCTCAGTCAGCCCCTCCGGCACTGTCACCCGATCATACCCAAACTTCTGCAGTGCCTTGATGATTTCCCGCCGGTCCTTTTCATAATAGATCACCGCATCCTGTGTTCTTTCATATACTTTTGCTTTTGTCACATTTTCCAGGTTTACGAGATAATACAGCAGAATATCCGCCTCTTCAAACGTCATTTTCGGCTGCACCATATGCACCCGTATTCTTCCCGGTATTTCATGCTTAATTATAAACTTCAATCAAATCCCTCTTTTTATCTTATGCCTCTTCTGCAAAATCTGTGTTGTCTGCCACTGTCTCTTCTGTTACTTCTTCTGCTTCCTGCTCCAGAGCTGCTTCTTTTGCTGCTCTCTCTTCATTGATCTGTTTTGCTTCCGCCAGAATATCTTCTGCATTTTCCTGTACAGTGGATGCTGTCTTCATAACAGAATCTTTTGCACGAAGCACTGCAGCTGTACAATTTGTATACACTTTTTTTGCATCTTTGCTTGACAACAGCTTCACTCCTGCTGTTCCGAATAAAACACCACCTGCAAAAATCCCTAATTTTTTCATTTTAAATACATCTAACATCTTTTCTTCCTCCTGTAAACTGATTCTCTTTTTCTATCTTACTTATGTTTGTAACCGGTATAAAATACCATTACTGCGCAGCATACTGTTGCCCACGCCCAAAATCGGTGTTGTTTCATCTGTTTCCCTTCTTTCTACAATCCATCGATCACTTGTACTTTCTGGTTACATTACGCTCATTCTAGAACCCTGATTTTCATTCGTCAATCAAAAATCCGATTATCGATAAATTTTATCAATTTTTCTATCAAAAAAGTGTGGTACCACAGTGCATTTTTTCAAGATGTTACACTCTGCTGATACCACACTTTTCATTCTGCTCTTATTTACTCGGATTTCTTTGTCTGTTCCACTTCACTATGACATCCGCTGCAGCTTCCGCCGCATCCGGAGCACCCTGCACATCCGCCTTTTTTCCGATCACGAATCGTCGCACGGATTGAAAACGAAACAATTACAATTAAAATGATCAAAATAATACATGTTGCTGCATTCACGATTATCACCTTCTAAATTTCTTTTTTATATATTGTATCAGACTCGAGATTCCAATGCCAACTAAATAAAGAAGTATTACAAACAATACCGCGTATCCCATAGATACTACCGATTTTATTCCGCCCATTTTTTCTCCTTTAGGCTTCTGCCACAGAACGTTTTACACTCACTGCTTTTCCTTTATATGGATCTTTTCTGAATAACAGATATAAGACAACTGCCAGCACCAGGATTGCAACTACTGTAGATGCTCCAAATGTAAGCGCACCTGTCGCAACACCACTGATCTGATATACCATAAATGTTACTACGTATGCAAATACATTCTGGAACAGGATTGCAAACCAGAACCATTTTCTGTCATTGAGTTCCTTTGCCATGGTAGCGATCGCTGCCAGACACGGTGAATCCAAAAGGTTAAAGAGTAGGAAACTGAATCCGGCTGCCGCTGACGGGAACCATGTTGCGACACCGTGCGCTACAACTGCCGGGTCTTCTGTATCTCCGGCTACATTTGCCAGAACTCCCATTGTCGTTACGATTGCTTCTTTTGCTGAGAATCCGGAAAGAGAAGCTGCCACCGGCTGCCATCTTCCAAATCCAAGCGGTGTAAAGATCACTGCGATCACACTTCCGATGGATGCCAGAATACTGTCTGCAGAATCCTCTACTGCCCCAAAGCTTCCATCTGTAAATCCATATCCTCCAAGGAACCACATTACGATACAAGCTAGCAGCAGGATCGTTCCGGCTTTTCTGATAAATCCTTTGAGTCTTTCCCATGTATGGAGCAGTACTGTCTTCGCCTGTGGAAGGTGGTATGCCGGAAGCTCCATTACAAACGGTGCCGCATCTCCGTGGAACGGTTTTGTCTTTTTCAGAATAATTGCGGAAACCAGCACTGTCGCAACACCAATCACGTACATGATAAATGTCAGGGATCCTGCCGGAAATCCTGTCGCCTCTGAACCGATCACACCAGCCATCAAAGCGATAACCGGAAGCTTTGCACCACAAGGTACAAATGTAGATGTCATGATCGTCAGTCGTCTGTCATTGTCATTCTCAATCGTCTTGGATGCCATAATTCCAGGAATTCCACATCCGGATGAAATCAAAAGTGGAATAAAACTCTTTCCTGAAAGTCCGAATTTACGGAAAATACGGTCCATGACAAAGGCAACTCTGACCATATATCCACAGTCTTCCAGAATAGAGAGCAATACAAACAAAATCGCCATCTGCGGAAGGAATCCAAGTACTGCACCCAGTCCACCGATAATTCCGTTTACGATCAGATCTTCCAGAAATGCTGCTGTACCGATCGCCTGCAGTCCGGATGCCGCCGCATCCTGAATCGCTACTACCAGTACATCATTGGTCCAGTCCGTCACATAAGTTCCAATGGTCATTACTGCAATCGCATATACAACATACATCACGCCAAGAAAGATTGGAAGTCCCAGTATCCTGTTTGTCACAATCTGGTCGATTTTATCTGAAGTCGAGAGTTTTTCTTTTGGCTTCTTTACAGATTTTTCTACTACATATGTGATTGCCTCATAACGCTCATTTGTAATAATAGATTCTGTGTCATCATCCAGCCTTTCTTCCAGTTTGGCAGCGATTTTTTCTACTTGATTCTGTACAGATGCAGTCAGTTTTAACTGCTCCAGTACTTTCGCATCGCGCTCCAGCAGCTTGATCGCATACCATCTTTTCTGTTCTTCTAAAACGGATGACGGCAACTGTCCTTCCATCTCGGAAACAGCCGCTTCGGTATCCTTTGAAAACTTTATTTCTCCTGAAACAATGCTTTCTTTTTTCGCTGCTGTGACAGCCTCTTTCACTACTTCGCGAATTCCGGTTCCCTTTAAGGCTGAAGTTTTGACTACTTTACATCCCAGTTCTTTTTCCAACGCTTTTGTATCGATGCTGATTTTATTCTTTTCCAGCAGATCCGCCATATTCAGCGCAATTACAACCGGAATTCCAAGCTCTAAAAGCTGTGTTGTCAGATACAGATTTCGTTCAATGTTTGTGGCATCCACCAGATTGATGATCGCTTCCGGCTTTTCTTTTAATAAATAGTCACGGCTTACCACTTCCTCCAGTGTATATGGAGACAAAGAGTAAATTCCCGGAAGGTCTGTTACAATTACATCCTTATTTTCCTTACATTTTCCTTCTTTCTTTTCCACCGTAACTCCCGGCCAGTTTCCAACATACTGATTGGCACCTGTCAGAGCATTGAACATCGTCGTTTTTCCGCAGTTTGGATTTCCTGCCAAAGCAATTTTAATCGCCATCACTCTCTCCCTTTCCTTTCTTTACTCCATCTCAATACAGTCCGCATCGTCTTTTCGCAAAGACAATTCATATCCGCGGATCGTGATCTCGACCGGATCACCAAGTGGAGCCACCTTGCGTACATAAACCTGGCTGCCTTTTGTAATTCCCATATCCATGATACGGCGTTTTAAGGCCCCCTCGCCATGAAGTCGTTTCACTTTTGCAGTCTCACCCACGGCAATATTTCGCAATGTCTTCATTTTCCCTCTTCCTCCTTTAGACCATGATCTTGTTTGCCATCTCTTTGCTGATCGCGACTCTGGAATCTTTGATGCTTACGATCAGATTTCCATTTAACTGAGAAATCACCCGCACTTCTCCTCCGGCTACAAATCCAAGAGTTTCCAGGTGACGTTTCACTTCACTGTTTCCTCCGACTTTCTTAATATAATTGATTTCGTTTGCTGCTGCCATCGTCAAAGGCATCATAATCTCACCTTTCCAATCACTACTAACTTTTATATTTTAAAACTATTATACGTTAGGCATTTCTAACAATATTCAGTTTACTCTTATCCCTTTCATTTGTCAATCTCTTTTTTATGTTTTCTCTCAGATCATGCCCTTCATGCACTGTTCCGGATTAAAAGAAATAGATACCACTTTCCGGTCATGAAGATATCCGCATGCCTGCAGCCCCTCTTCTACGATAGCTTTCCATTTCTGGGGAGAAATCCGGCACACGCTTTCATCATCCAACACAACAACGCAGGCATCTTCTTTCGGACAAGCTCCGGGACATTCTACTTTATACATGTTTCTTCTGCTGATCGCTCCGATTTCTTCCAGCATATTTATTATTCTGTATACCGTGGCAATCCCAATCTTCTCATCCATTCTGACAGCTTTATAATAAATTTCTTTACAGCTGGAGCACTCATTTTCTAAAATGATGTCAATGAGCGCCAATCTTTGCTTTGTAATCCTGCATCCCTGCTCTTTCAATCTCTGCAAAATCATCTCTCTTTGCATTTTCACATCATTCACAGTCCGCTCCCCTTTCCTTTTGAATCTGTTACTGACTATTTTTTCTCATTAGTTAGTATATTCTAACATTCATAAGTTGTCAATAACATTATAGTGTTTGCCGTCTCTTCTAAAATATGATATACTAAAGACAATTTAACGAGAAACGAGGTGCATACATTGAAGACAAACGAATCTGCAGAAAATTATCTGGAAACGATTCTGATCTTAAGTCAGAAACGTCCGGTTGTACGCTCTGTTGATATCGCTGAAGAACTGGGATTCAAAAAATCCAGCGTCAGTGTTGCCATGAAGAATCTTCGTGAGAAAGAACATATCACGGTTACGAAGGAAGGATTTATCTATCTTACCGAATCAGGAAAAGCCATTGCCGATATGATTTATGAGCGTCACAAGCTTCTGACTGCATGGCTGACACAACTTGGGGTAGATGAAGCTATTGCCGCAGAAGATGCCTGCCGCATGGAACACATCATCAGCAAAGAAAGTTTTGAAGCGATCAAAAATCATATTGAATCACACAGCAGACCATAAAAAAACATCTGTGAAGAACTTTATTTTTTGTTCTCCACAGATGTTTTTTAGTATACCGTCATTGCATATTTCCCTGTCTGATCATAAATTTCCTCTACCCGCTCAAGAGATTCCTCTACTTTCCCCTTCAGGGGATCAAACAACGTCACGCTTTGCTTTTCCAGATTGTATCCACCAAGCACCACACAGTGTTCATTCCAGTACCATCGATATGAATCCCCTCCATACTCTACACTCTGGCTCGAAAAATAGGGATCTTCCAGATCTGATGTCAGCCACAAAAGCACCGGATTTCCAGCTGCCACATACGGAAACAGCTCCTCCAGACTCAGCTTGCTGACATCATACGCTGTATGCTGCTGATATCGCTGTTTCAAAAAGCGGTTTGCCGTATTTACAAGTCCTGGCGGATAGATGCCCACTCCTCCATACGTAGAGGGATCTCCCACATACCCGGATGCATAGTTGTCCCGATTGTAGATCAGATATTCTTCTGCAATCGTGGTTTTTTCGATTGGATATCCTTTCTGTTTCAAAACCATGGTCAGCGCAACACTTTCACATCCGGTCGGTAGTTCCGGCTTCTGCAGGATCACTTCCATTTCGATCTGTGCCTGCTTGGGCAGCTCTCGTCTTTTTTCTTCGATCTTTTTTTCTGCGATTTCTGTCTGCGTCTGTTTCTGGATCACCAGCTGTCTGGCAGACGCCTCCTGCGCTTCTTCTTTTTCCTGCGCTTTTTTCTCACATCCGGTCATAAAAAGTGCTATCGCAAATAGTACCAGAATCAATCCAGCCATATTCTTTTTCATAATCTGTCCTTTCTTTTTACAGATATTGTGTCCAGATTTCCAAAAAGAACTTATGCGACAGCACCTAAATCCTAATTTTCAGTTTTTCCCAGTCGTTTGTACATGGTCTTTTGTACCGCATTCAAAATGTTTTCATATCCGGTACAGCGGCACAGGTGTCCGGATAAAAGTTTCCGTAATTCTTCTCTTGTATATTCTTTGCCTGACTCTAAAATCTCCACTGCACTCATGATCACTCCCGGTGTGCAGAATCCGCATTGTACCGCAGTCTCATCAATAAACGCCTGCTGGATATCTGACAACTCTCCATTCGGTCCCAGAAGGCTCTCCAGTGTCCGGATATTTTTCCCGTCTGCCCATACTGCCAGATAAATACAGGAGTTAAAACACTCGCCGTCAATGATCACATTACAGGCTCCGCATTCTCCGACTTCACAGCCTTTTTTTACACTGGTCAGCCGATAATCATTTCTCAGCATATCCGTCAGTGATGCGCGGACATCCACCATGGTCTCCCTGTATTCTCCGTTGATGGTGCATTTTACCAATTTATACTGCTTCTCACTCATGGATGACACCTCCTGTCCTGACAATCGCCTCTTTTAAAGCGCGCTGACATAAAACTCTTGCGATATGCTCCCGAAATGCCTTGCTGGCTCTCCAACTGTCTCTTGGATGGATATCAAAAAGCACCTGCTCTGCAATCTCCTCCAGTATCCGTGCAGATACTTCTTTTCCTCGTCCTGCCTCTTCTGCATGGACTGCACGCATCGGGATCGGTCCCGCCACACCATACGCAATCCTGACATCCTCTATCACCGTCTTATCTTCTGAAAGCTTTACATTGGCAGAACATCCGAGGGTTGCGATATCCATGGCGTTTCTCATGGCATATTTAATATAATGTCCCCGGTATCCCTGATATGATTGTTTTGGAATCAAAATCCCGGTCTGAAGCTCTCCCTGTCTTATATCCACTTTTCCGGCTTTGATATAAAACTCTCGGATGGGAAGTCTTCTGATGCCTTCCGGGCCTGTCAGTTCTATGATCGCATCCAACGCAAACAGCGTAGATGCCGAATCTGCGGAAGTCACACCATTACATGTGTTTCCTCCGATAGTCCCGATATTGCGGATCTGAGGACCTCCCACCATATCCACCGCTTCCCCAAGGACGGGAATATATTTCTGGATGAGTTCATTTTTTGTGATATGGGAAAAACTGGTGAGTGATCCGATTCTGAGCGTCTCATCTTCTTCCAGACTCACTCCTCTTAATTCATCCAGCCCATAAATACTGACAAGTTCCACTCCTGCCCGCTTCCCCTCACGGATCTGGACCAGCACATCACTTCCCCCTGCAATAATCTGTGCCTGCGGATGCTCTGTCAGAAGGCGGATGGCATCCTGTACATTTTCTGCTTCATAGAGCGCTTTGATATCATACATATTCGTTCACGACCTTTCCCCATTAAATCAATCCGTCTTCCCGGAATTTTGCAAACAGCCTGTGCGGATTCAGCGGAAGCTCATTGAGCCCGGATCCGGTTGCGTTTAAAATCGCATTGCGGATCGCCGGCGCAACCGAACATACCGGCGGTTCTCCGAGAGCTTTCGTTCCGTAAGCACTGGTGGGCTCATAATTTTCCACAAACTCCCCGTGCAGATCGGGATGATCTTCAAATGTCGCCATCTTATAGTCCAGAAGATTATTGTTCAAAGGTTTTCCCGTTTTCTCATCAAATTTCAGCTCTTCGGAAAGTCCGAATCCAATTCCCATACTCATGCCTCCATGCACCTGCGCTTCCGCCAGCGCCGGATTGATCAGCCTTCCGCAGTCATGTACATTGACGATATTCGTCAGTGTGGCCCGGCATCCCGGAATATCTACCTCTACTTCCGCAAAGGTACAGCCGAAAGAGTAGGCATTATTTTTGATCTGATAGGTACTCTCTGCCGTGAGATGTCCGCAGTTAGTCAGGCTGTAGAGTTTTTCTGTTGCCAGCTCACCCAATGACATCAGAACACTGCCGTCTGTCGCACGCACAATGTTTCCATCTATAATATCCAGATTTTCTTTCATCTGCCGCGTCATCTCCACTGCCGTATCCAAAACATGACTTTTTAACAGCTCTGCTGTCTGCCGAATGGAAAATCCAGCCATATAGGTCTGCCTGGACGCATAGGCTCCAAGACCAAACGGTGTGATATCCGTATCCTGCATGGTCATCACATGAACCATATCAAACGGAATCCCCAGTGTCTCTGCCGCCATCTGCGCAAATGCAGTATCTGCGCCCTGTCCAATCTCCGTCTCCCCTACCTGCACCTGAATCGAACCGTCCTGATTCATGACCATACGGCAGGAGGATGTCTCCAGAGAAATCGGCCAGACACCGGTATTGTACCAGAATGCCGCCATTCCGATTCCTTTGCGGATATCCCCGGTTTGTTGTGCATATTCTCTACGTTTTCGCTCATAATCTACACTGACACTGCCTTTTTCCATGCATTCCCTGAAGGTATCATAATAATTGACATTTTTTGAAAATCCATCCGTATATCCTTTTGGCATCAGATATTTCCAGCGATATTCATACGGTGGAATCCCAAGTTTCACCGCAATGTCATCCGTATGGCTTTCCATCGCAAACATCGCCTGCGGAATTCCATAGCCGCGCATAGCTCCGGATACCGGTTTGTTGGTAAATACCGTGTACACATCTCCCTCAAAGTTCTCACACGGATACAGCTGCGGGAAAGATCCAAGAGCCTTTGCTCCAATGCTGTGTCCATGAGATGCATACGCCCCCTGATCGGAAAAGCACTCCGCTTTTCTTGCAGCGATCTCACCATTTGGACGCACATAAGAGATCAGATGTGTCCTGATAGCATGGCGTACCCGGTTACATACAAACGTTTCTTCCCGTGACACATCCAGCTTTACAAGCCGCCCGCCGACTGTCTGTGACAGATATGCACACAATGGTTCATATAGAATGTCCTGCTTGTTTCCAAAACCGCCTCCTATGTATGGCTTGATCACTCGCACATTTCCCCATGGGATTCCAAGCGCCTGCCCGACAACCCGCCTGCAGATATGAGGAATCTGCGTAGAAGAGACGATCACGTACCTGCCCTGTTCCATATACGCATAACAGATAAAATTCTCGATATGACAATGCTGCACGGTCGGTGTCTGATACCAGCCCTCCACTTTGATCAGCCCCGGCTCTTCTTTTGCTTTTTCAAAATCCCCTTTGTGGATCGAAGTGTGTTTCAATACATTTCCCGGATAGTTTTCATGAAGCTGCGGAGCGTCCTCTTCCATTGCCTTTTGTACATCCAGCACAAACGGAAGGGGATCATACTCCACCTTGATCAGCCGCAGCGCCTGAGCTGCTGCCACTTCATTCTCCGCAACAACTGCTGCCACATCATCCCCGTAAAACCGCACATGCTCCGTTAAAAGCAGGCGGTCTTTGACATCCTGATGTGCAGGATCCGTAGACCACGGATGTCCCGCGGTCGGGAAATAATATTTCGGCACATCAAAGCAAGTCACGATCTTTACAACCCCGGAAAGTTTTTGCGCCTCACTGGTATCCACTGATCTTACGATTCCATGAGCGATATCCGCATGCAGTACCCGCGCAATATAAGCGCTTTTATCACACAGATCCTCCGTATATTTTGCCCGTCCGGTCACTTTTTCCAAAGCATCCACTCTCGTTACACTCTTGCCGACCACATGTTCTCTTTCCTCCATGATACGTCACCTCCGCAATTTATTTTGACATTCCCAATTTTTATTGCAGACAGATTTCTCTGCCTCGCACGTATTTCGCACGTACTTCTCTCTCATCTGCCAGATAAATCATTCTCTCCAGACGTGCTCTCACATCCAGATTTTGCGAATGCACAATTCTTGTGTCATCCAGGACAACTGCATCCAGTTCAAATCCCGGTTCAAAGCTTCCCACATTTCCAAAGAATTCACCGCCGCCTTTTGTGGCAATGTAAAATACTTCCTCCAATGTCAGTGGTTTTAAACTGTCATCCTGCATCCTCCAGCGCAGCTTGGAAGCCTGGATTGCAAGCGCCATTGCTTTGAACAGATTTTCTGTGGAGCCCCCTGCCACATCACTTCCAATTCCCACATGCATTCCTTCCTCCAGGAATGTCCGAACCGGCGCCACCCCCGATGACAAGTTCATATTGGATTCCGGACAATGGGCGATAAATACTCCGTTTTCTTTCATTCGCTGCCGCTCTTCTTTTCCGGAATACACACAGTGCGCCATTACGGTTTTGCAGTCTGCCCCAAACAATCCAAATCTGTCATAAGCATCCCCGTAAAACTCCGACCACGGGCAAAGCTCCTTCACCCAGGCAATCTCTCCCGGATTTTCTGATAAGTGTGACTGTACCGGAATCTGGTAATACATCTGAATTTTCTTTAAATTCTCCATCAGTTCATCACTGCAGCTCGGTGTAAACCTTGGCGTCAGAATCGGCATGGTATTCTGATATTTTTTATGCAATACATCCTTGATCCATTCCACTGTCTGAATCCCTGATTCTTCTGCCGATTCCTCTCTGAGATAATCCGGACAGTTGCGATCCATATTCACTTTTCCCACATACGTCACCAGTCCGCTTTGTTCCAGCTGATCCATTAAAAGCAGTGTGGCGTCTCTGTGGATCGTTCCAAAAATACATGCTCTTGTCGTTACACTTCTCTTTAGATTGTCAGTAAAGATACGATATGCACGCCGGGCATACTCCAGATCCTGATATTTTGCCTCCTCCGGAAACGTATTCGTCTCCAGCCATTCCAAAAGCTCCATATCCATTCCCATTGCCCGGAATGTATACTGCGGAGCATGCACATGCAGATCTGTCAGTCCCGGAATAATCAGACACTCCCCATAATCAGATACCGATACCTGTGCATATTCTGGAGGCACTTTCTCAAAAACCCCCTTGACCAGACCGCTTTCGCTGATCAGATAGTGATCCTTTAAGATCCTTAGTTCATCTTTATTTTTGCTGTATACAACATTCCCTTTTAATATAAAAACAGGTTCATTCATTGACTGACCTCCTACTCTTTCCGCCCGACTACAGACCGGGACTTTCCCATCCCACTCTGCTTATAGTCAGCTGTTTGCGGCAGCTGGTAGATACGTCCAACCAATTATGAACCTATATAAGCACCATTTTATGCAATTCGCACAATTATTGCTTTCACTATGTTAAATTTATATTAACATTCCCTATTTTGAATGTCAACAGCTCTTCCATGAAAAATGAATCCGGTATACGAAGTTACTGTGAACAGTAACGGATACTAAACTCGTTCCAGCATTACTTCAATCCGTCCACCGCAGACCATCCCTTCCTCTTCTGCAGCTTCCCTTGTCATATCCACCATACAAATCTGAAACCGCACTTTTTCTTCCCGCATCATCAGCAGTGCTTTTGTGATCACATCACTTTCCGCGCATCCGCCTCCGATCGTGTCGATCAGTGTTCCATCCTCCAGGATCAGCATTTTTGTTCCCACGCCTCTCGGTGCAGATCCTTTTCTGGAAATGATCGTTGCAAGTACTTTTTTCTGCTTTTTACAGTCCTCATCACACAGCGCCTCCAACAATTCTTTGGAATATCCGCATCCTTCTGCTTTTTCATGTTTCACCTGAATGATTTCTGCCATAACAGACACCGCAATTTCTTCCGGTGTCTCAGCGCCGATCTTCAGACCAATCGGTGTGTACACCTCATCCAGCTTCTCACGTTCATGTCCCTGCTCAAAAAGCTCTTCTTTGACGATCGCCACTCTGCGGCGGCTGCCCATCATTCCAATATAAGCATTTGGCTTCTCTACGATTGCTCCCAGACACACTTCATCATACCGGTGTCCTCTTGTCAAAATAATAAAATATGTATCTTCTCCTCCTGATATGCTTTCAAGTCCATGCTCAAAAGAATCGCAGATCACCACATCCGCGCCTGCCACTCTTGCATTGTCCGCAAATTTGGGACGATCCTCAAGAACCGTCACCTGAAATCCCAGCATTTTCCCCATCCGGATCATAGGTATGGACACATGACCGCCTCCGCAGATCACCAGCCTGGGCTGAGAACCTGCACGCTCACAAAACACTGCATGTCCCTCATATTGCTCCACCGGCTCTGTCACAAGTAATTTCTTTCCTGCCGATTCTCCCTCTAATACTGTCATAACAACACAGGAACCACTCTGCATTTTTTCTGCGAGAGAATTATAAAATTCACTCATCCTTTCACGCTCCTTTTTCATTACCCTTTCCCGAACCCGCAATTTTAACTGATTCTATTTACTATAGTTTATCCTATTGTATTTTAGGCGTAAAATCAAGGCTTTATGTGGATTTTCGATTTATGGTAGTTTATAATAATTTGGGCAATTTGGTACTTTTTTGGTACTTTTTTGGACTGTGCAAACTTAGCAAAAGAGCAGCTAACTGCTGCCCTCTCTTAAAATATGTTTGCTATTTTCTCCATTTCCTGCGCTTTTGTATCTGGCAATACATGACTGTACAGATCCATTGTCATAGCAAGTGAACTGTGCCCCAGAATGGTTTTTAATACCTGTGGCTGCATTCCTGCTTCGATTGCTCTTGTAGCGAAAGTGTGCCGGAATACATGTGATGTTATGCGTGGAAAATCATGCCCGTCCTCTCGAATTCGTTTTATTATACGATTAATTTCTGACTGTACACGCTCTTTACTCAAAGGATCACCGGTTTCTGTACAAAACAAGAATCTGTCCAGTGAGTCTACTTTGAATCCCCAGTAACTACGTTGAGCATCCAGGCAACGCTCTATTTCAGCCGTCATCGGTATATCCCTTCGTGATGACGCTGTTTTTGGTGCATCCGTAAAAAACGTAGCTCCAACTTTCTCCTGATATTCCTTTTTCACAATCATATTCTGTGGTATTTTATACCCTTGTACATTCCCATATTTCAATGTCCTCTGTACGTGAATCACCTTATTTTTCTTGTCTATGTCTCTGGCATAAATCAACCCTCGCAGCTCACCACTTCTCATACCTGTCCGAAGCATCACTTCAAAATAATTGTGTAAATAGCTCTCCTTTGCATATTCCATAAATAAGGCCTGCTGTTCTCTTGTCATTGCTTGTCTTTCCTTCTTTTCTGTTTGGCGTGGCAAATCTGCAATTTCTACAGGATTTCGTTCTATTAGTTTATTCTTTACAGCCTGCTTTAAACATCCGCTCAAAATAGCTCTTCCAAGTTTTATTGTTGCATTAGAATACCCCTGATCTGAAAGCTCATTATATAATTTTTGTATATGTTCCCCTCTGATCTCATTTATATACTTCATTCCCATTCTCTTCTGGATTATATCCCCGTACACTTCCTGATATCTAATACACGTCCCTATTTTCACCTGTTTTCTCTTATACTCGTCAATCCATGTTTCGAACCACTTATCCAGAGTGATTTTCTCTTTTACTACATACAATCCATGTTCCAGTTTATATCTTAACTCTGTCATTGCTTTCTGCGTCTCTGTGACCGTTTTCCCATGTACAAGGTATCTTTCCCCTTGATACATAAAACGCCCCTCAAAATCGTTATAACGCTGTCGTATTCCCTTTGGAAGCTTTCTTCCTCTCTTGTCAACTGCCATATTGTCTCCTCTCTACGAACAACAGTTCGTATTGAAATAGGACTACATGACCGCTATAATCATGGTAGCCCTATATTTCATGTATTGGGTTATTTTGGTTTTTGCCCCGTAGTGTTGCCGCACTGTGGGGCTTTTTAATTGCATAGACTTTCAGCCATCAATGTCATAGCATACCGAAAGCCGCTTTCAAATCCTTGTATCTGCCCGTAACTGCTGCCGGCAAATACCAGATCTGTCCATTCTTCCTCTGTGAGGGCTTGCCCTGCTCTTCTTTTTCGTTCTTCAATTTCCTGCTCTATTTCCTCTGTGAGCTTTTGATCTGCTCCAATGGCAGCAGGGGACTTGCTGAATACTTCCCTGTATATGGTTCTAATCTGTTCCATAGGCTTCACCTCCTTTTTAGAGACTCGGAAATCTTGGGATACTCTTTTAGGGACTCCGAAATCTCCGAATACTCTTTTAAGGACTCCAAAATCTCCACATATTCCTATTCACCTTAACATTTCTTAACATCCGAGTATTTCCGAGTGTGTCCCGTTCTCATTTTGCCTTAGCATTTCTTAGTATCACGCCTATTTTCTGTAGGTATTGCATTTCATTTTCAAATAACTACAGTCCCCATTCCTGTTTCAACTGATTCAATAGTTGCATTTGCTGTGAAGTATCCGTATCCGGGTTCGCATCTGGATGAAATTTCTTGGATAGTTCCCGGTAGAACTGCTTCAAAACTGCCTTATCTTCTTCCTTGTAGGTATTCGATACTGAACCGCCGTAACTACTGCTTGAATCCTGATTGTAGTTATTGTAATATTCTTCGTAATACCTACGGCTTTCCTGCTCATATCTCTGCCTTGCTTCGTAATCTTTTTCTATTTTCTTCAAATACTCCGGGTTCTGCAATACGCCAAACACGTCATAACATTTGTCATATTCATTCCCTGACAGATTATATTTTGCATTGAATTTTACTTTTCTGGCAGCGTGCAAAGTCGTGATCTTCTCATGCTCCTCATGCGTCTTGTATTCTTCTGTCTGCTTAAATTCCGCTATGATCTGCTCCTGTATCGGCTCTAGCTTCTTCTCAATCAACGTGTAAAGTTCTTCCTCTGAACAATCCAGCTCTTTGGCAGCAGTCTCTATTTTGCTATTTCCCCAGTCATACAGGCAAAACCAGTCTGTAGCAAGGTCATAATAATCAACGGTACAGATTCCAAACTGCTTTTTCTTCACTTTCCCATTCTCCCGGTAGCTTTCGTGAATGGTGATCCGGTATGCTTTCTTGATGTCTCTCTCAAAACGTTCCTCGCTGTAATGGTGCCAGTAGTGGCTCTCGTCCTGTCCGTTTATGGACATCTGCATATATTCTGATTTCAGCTCTTTAAAATACCCGTTTTGATTCTTCCTTTTCCTCTTAACTTCTTGAATTACACAATACAATCTTTCTCACCTCTCTTCCTGCTGCCGCTCCGGTTCTGATGTTGGCGCATCTTCCCGGAGAGGGCAGTTATTTCATGCTCTGGCAGTATTGGTAGCACACCAGAACGTTTTCATATCTTCGGACTTTTACTCTAATTTGAGTAAATTATGCACCTGCAAAATCAAGTAACATTTTTGCGGTTCTTTCCGCTTGTTCCTCATAGTCTCCTGTACTTTCCGTGATGTCCCCTTTATTGTTACAACGCATTTTATTTGATGCCATAATTTGCAGAATTCGGAAAATTAAAACATCCCATTTTTAGCCTTGTTATAACGGTAATAATTTTTTCTATTACTGTTATAACAAGGATTCCAGGGGTTCGGGGATGGAAGATCCCCGTATTATTTCTGCACTATTTATTTTTCTGAAAATGGCATATTATAATGTGCTGATCAACACCTTTATCATAATGGAGATATGCATGCGCAAGTTCATGCGCCAATGTATGATTGATCTGCTCTATGCTCATGTTATTCGCAATACCGATTCTGTCATTGCAGAGAATACCGTAACTCGCTTGAAGTGGCAGGAACTGAACCTGTAAACGCTTTTTCCTTGCAAGAAGCATTAGACGCTCAAATACTTTACCTTTATCCATTTATTGCCCCTCTTTTTCATCCATCAAACACTGTTCTATCAGAGATAACACACGCTCTGTAAATCCTCTTGTTTTCTCTGTTGCACTGTTTAAGACAAAATTTTTCCAATCCTTATACTCTTGCTGTGTTAATTTTCTTGCTTCTCTCACAATCTCAGCAAGCTCCGTGATGTGTTCCTCTATCAACTGTCTTTCCGTCATGTTATCTCACCTCACCGCTTGCTAAATTCCTCGCAAATCTTTCAACAAGTTCCAGTCTCTCTTCATTTTTCATGCTGTCGATCATCCGCATAATAGATTCCTTGCGATCATGCTGTTCTGTATCTGACAGCCTGTCCCGTTTCTCCAGATATCTGTATAAGATTGCTTCTATCTGGCGTTTGATTCTATAATCTTCCGGTCTTAACTGTGACAAAAGGTTCTTTAGACTGTCATTATTCACTTTTTCTACGCTTTGTACTATTCTCTGCATTGGTATCAATCCTTTCTCTTGAAAAGGGGCAGCAGGCGTGTTATACTCTGCTTAACCCCTCGTACTGGGTTATTTGCTCATACAGTGTTGCCGCACTTGTATGGGCTTTTTCTTATCTTTCAACTGAAATCATCTGTATGTCTGGCTGAATCCGGATCACATTTGAAACCGGCTCAAGCTGATACATTTTGAAGTGTTTCGCTCTTTTCTTCCGGTTCATCCATTCTCTTAACTTTCTCATGCTGTTACCTCCTGTACTTGTGACTGGCCAAAAAATCTCGCTTTATAGATTGCTCCGTCTCCCTTGCTCCCCCAGATCAGCTCTGTTCCGAACAACGCTTTGCTACCGTGTATTACTTCATATCCGGCTTTCTTCCACTCACTCCATGTTTTTGTTACTTCCTCAACGCCTGCTGCCGCTTTCGCTCTCTCAATGCGTTCAGCGTTGATGCTTTCCGCTTTTGCCGTGATCCATGCCCTGTGTAAACACTCTGCAAAAGAGAGTTCTTTATATTTTCTGTAGTTCTTCCATGCTCTTAACATGATTGATTTTAAATCGTATTTCATTGATCTTCCTCCTTCTTTAAGATACTGTAGGCATCCGGCTGAATCATCTTCACTGACTATTTCCGCATCCTTCCGACCGATCACAGGGATATGGCTTTCAGCTTAGCAGCTTTTCGGGCTGTTCGTTTGCCTTGCTTTATCTTATGGTCTTATTATACACGGTTTAAAGAGTATAGTCAATCAACATAGTTCACAATTATACACGGTTTAAAGAGTCCTTTTCTTGTATATATTGTACATTGCAAAGCGTGTATATGAATATTATAATTAGTATATAATGAATTAACTACTAATTTTTAATCTTTAATAACCGAGAAAGGGGAAGTATGGGTAAAGTAATATACGAAAAACTTATTGCAAAAATGGAACAAGAAGGCTTAACAACTTACAAAATACGAAAAGAAAAAATTATATCTGAAAGCACTCTTCAAAATATCCGAGAAGGGAAGAGGATTACAACGGACTCTATTGCCGCCCTTTGTGGTGCATTAAATTGTCAGCCGGGAGATATATTGGAGTACATACCAGATGAAAAATGATACAATAACTAATATTCCCGACTATGATGGCATTGGTATTTATGCTCTGATTAACAATCAAACTGGGAAAATGTATATAGGTTCTTCGCAAAATATACGGCGACGTATTATACAACATAGATCCTCGCCGCCATCTGCTATGAAAGAAGATATTCAACAAGGAAACACTTTTTCCGTAAAGATTTTAGAAATGCTTCCCTACGGTTGTAATCAATTTGATATGTTTAGTCGTGAATCGCATTTTATCCAATATTACGATACATTAAATAAAGGATATAACCGCGCAAAAACTACCTGTTCCACAAAGGAGGAGCTTTTAGCATCTCTTGAACATTTTAAAAATAATAGCGAAATGTCAAATTATATAAAAAATATTATTTCAAAACGTGAATGTCCTATATATGCCAAACCTGACCCAAATAACGCTTCTCACCATATTTCCATTGATGCTGCTCTCTTCTCTTTAATTAAAGAACATGCACAAAAACATGGTGAAAGTGTAAATGCTTTTATTATTCGCTCTGTCAACGAAACTATGGAACGTGACTCAGAATAATGCCCCGTAACTGCAAACACTCATTACGAAAGGAGTATTGCCATGCCATTACCGAAACAGCACCAAGATTACACCACTGAATACATCTATTCTCTGCCTGATGGACAACGTGCAGAACTGATTGACGGTCAAGTCTATATGATGGCGCCGCCAAGCCGCAAACATCAGCGCATCACCGTAGAACTTTCTACAGTGATCAATAATTTCATCAAAAGCAGGAACGGATCTTGTGAAGTTGATATTGCTCCATTTTCCGTATTTCTCAATCAAGATGATAAAAACTATGTAGAGCCGGATATTGCTGTTATTTGTGACCAGAATAAACTCACTGAAAAAGGCTGCAACGGTGCCCCTGACTGGATCATTGAAATTGTCTCACCAAGCAGTCGGAGAATGGACTACTATATCAAATTATTCAAATATCGTACTGCTGGCGTCCGGGAATACTGGATTGTTGACAGTGATAAGAATCGAATCACGGTTTATAATTTTGAATCTGAAGACACTATAGAATATTCATTTTCAGATATTGTAGCGTCTGGTATTTATCCAGAATTATCTATCAATTTCGCTGAATGGTCTTTTTAGGGTGTCCGAAATGTCTTGATACTCTTTTAGGGCATTACAAATATAACCATGCTCTTTTTTAGACTGCCGAAAGTGCCGGGATATTCTTAGGATATGTAAAATGTAACCTATCATCTTGCAGAATTGATACAGATGTGCTATATTGAAGATACAAAAAGGGAAACCGCAAGCGGCTTACCCGGTAAAATAAAAGCTGTTATTTTAAACTGCCGTCATTATTGCGAGTAATGGCGGCTATTTTCGTTTATCCTTGAAAATCTCATAACAAAGACTAACAAGGGCAACAATGAATATTAACAACTGAATCAGATCAGTATATGTAACACACATTGGCATCGCCCTCCTTTCTTTCGTCTGGAGGGTTGCCCCTCCGTAAAAGAGGGTAAGCCGCCCGGCTTTGGTTTCCCTGCCGAGATTATAGCATATTCTTACTCACGTATCAATTCCCTGCTGCCAATGCATCCCATTTTCCAACCGTTTGTATTTACTCTATTATTTCAATGGAAAATCAATTTTACCTATTCACCCTAACATTTCCTCGCTGGATGGAGTTAAACTCTAATTTTCTCTATCCTGTATGGAGTTTTAAAGCGCAGAATTGATTCTATGACGACTTCTTGAGCCGTTCTGCAATTTCTTTCCGCTGTTCTTCCGTTAATTCTCGCTTAATATCTCTTGACCGAATTGTAACGAACCTTTTCGGGAAAAAATATTCTTTAGACACAATAGTCCCTTTCACCCGTTCCACTCTTCCTAATCTGAATTGCTCTGGATTCTGTTGCAATATCTTGTCCATTTTTCTAATCCATACTGGATTGGCTGTATACAATGATGCTTCTCCATCCTCTGCATTAAAGTTAATAATCACTTCTTGTTCATATCTGCTTAATCCCATTTATTTATCTCCTTTACTTTCTTCATCGACTCCTAAATTCTAAGGAATCCTTGTATTTTTTTCACCGGATCAGCTCAAAACCGAGCTTACCTGAACCCGTACTTTCAGGTGCAGGATTGGATTTACTCAACGCAAAATTGCGCTCAGTAGATTTTCTGAGGTTTTCTGAGATACTCAGTTCCCGTCCGGTAAGCCCCCATTTCTTTAATTTAGATGTGACTAACAGTAACTTCCGCCCCGATATAAGGCAGATAGTACGGCTGAATTTTCAGCAGTCCTTTTCCTCAGTTGTGTGGAAAGCTCAATCTTGAGCCGTCATCTTTCCCCACTTGTGGGGAAACGGCAGCAGGTCTGCTCAAAATGGTGGACACCCCTATTCGCCCACTTGTGGGCGTAACCAGAGCAATTCTGCTCCCGTTAAAATTTGCGTCAGCGTCTTGATCTCCTCAAAAGTGAGGAAATTGCTCAGAAATGCTCAGTTTTAAAGGTTGACAAATCTCAACACTTCTCTTGCGCTATCCTGGGAGTCGATTCAACCGACATCCGGCACTACGAATCTTGCTTGGTCAACCAATCCAATTTTGGCTCCAATACAGCCGTACTCACAGGTACACTTGTTACGCTATGTACCCACAAGTACGCTGCAATTCTCTTTGACACTCACGAAAAAGGTTAGCAAAAGTTAGCATTTTCACCCCTGTTTTTCGATTATTTCCGCTGATTCCTGTTTTTCATCCATGTTCAAAAAGTAGTTATTCTACGGGCTTTTCCCGTACCTACGCCCATTTCAAATCCTACTACAAGTCTAAGGAAAATTTATTTTCACAGATCCGTGCTATTGGAAAGAGTCCTCTCTCCCGATTCTCCGATGATCCTGCTGCCACCTCAAAGGGAGGGGGGATGCCATTCACCACAATAGCCCTGTGGCGTTCTATTTACCCTCTATTTCCCATTTTATTCGCTTCATCGAGGAAATAATCACATTTGCTATAGAACAACTATATAACCCGTCACAAACTCAATGCTTCTCGTTCTACTTCGCTTGTCCAAGTGTGCTGAAAACTTCTGACCCCTACGTGATGAATGGATGCAGCAGGCAAGAACTCTTCCCGGTATCCTATGAACCCTTTATTTCTTCCTCTGTTTCTCAGCAAGCTCATTGCCTTGCTCTGCTGTTGTCTGACTGCACTCACACTAATTCCCAGTTTTTCCCCTGTCTGCTGATAGGTTTTCTTTTCCAGGAACCGACAGCGCAATACTTTCCCTTGCAGATCTGGAAGTCTGTCAACTGCTGCCCATAGTTCCCGACTCATAATGTCTGAATCAATACGATCAATCACATCAGCTTCTACATCTTCCTTTGATGCAATGGTATCACCGATATAGATATCTTCCTCATCACTGTTAATCGGCTCGTCCAGGCTTCGTATTTGCCCCATTGCTGCCGCTTTCTTTATGCTCTTGAGACTTTCTTCATCCATCCCCATAAAGGCGCTCATTTCCCTATCTGTAGGTATTTTCCCGTAATACTTCTGATACTCACTTTTGATTTTCTTATAGCGCTGTATCTTATCTACTGCATGTGTTGGAATCCGAACCACTCTACCACAGTTATCAATATACCGGCGCATGACCTGCCGAATCCAGAATGCAGCATAATTGATGAATGGTACTCCTGATGATGCATCATAATGCCTGACTGCTTCATACAGCCCTATATAGCCCTCCTGCTCCAGATCTTCCATTTCCGCACAGGAACTATACTTTCTTGCAATCATGGCGATAAAGTTCTGGTTCTGCTGCCACAGCAACGTCATGTTCTCCTGTTCCTTCTCTCCTGTCTGGATCTGACCAACGATCTGCTCGTTGTTCCCTCGTTGTTCAACAACGGTTTCACCGTGGTTCGTCCGTGGTTCACATATTTGATTTTCAATGTTCATTGACATCACAAGCCCACTCCCTTTATAATTAAATTATCGAATATCGGAAACGGGCTTGCTGATGATGGCAGGCTCTTTTTTATTTTCTGTACGGGTTACTGATGCTCAACTGTCCATCCAGATACGAAACATTGATATACTTCCCTTCTTCGTTCTGGAACGTCATACAGAGAGCTTCTCCCTTTTCCCCGGTTTCCCGGTCTTTGGTCATGCAATCTTCCAGATCAATCAAAATACACTGTTTCAACTCTTCCATGTCCTCTGCTCCATACACCGGATGTTCTACAATCTTCTCTGATTTTGCTTTCTCCATTCCAAGCCGGAAGGCTTTCTGGATTGCTTCGTACTGATCCACGCTTTCTGCATTGATCTGCATGATTTCTTCCGCTGCCATTTCTGGCAACAGTCCATCTTCTTCCAGTGATGCATACTCTCCGATCAGCTTCTGTATACCGCTCATAGCTACCCCTAACGAACTCAGCACGCTCCGCTCTGTTTCTTGATGCTCTTCTCTTGTCATAGTGCCGTTGCCGTATCCGTTGATCCCGGTTGACATCTGGTACTGCGCATATTCCAGACTGTTTAAAATATTCTGTAACTGTGCTTCTGTTTCTGTCATTTCAAAAAATAATTTGCTCATACTCTTTTTTCCTCCTACGCTTCCAACATTTGAATGTAATAAACTGGAACTGGCAACAAGATACCGCCCTCAAGCGTGACAATTCCCATATCTCCCTGTAACTCCAGTAAATCTCCTGTTACCTCGTGAAACGGCATTCCTCTTTCTCCTTCTTTCTTTTGTGCGTTCATCAAAAGGGACGCCCACTCTGTCTTGAATAAAATCTTGCTCTGTCTCGTTTCCGGTGCTTGCGCCGGGATCATTACTCTACATCTCTGCTTCATGTTTCGCTTTCCTTTCCAATTCGTTTGCAAGTGCCAGTGCTAATTCTTTCGAGAACTCTGTCTGGTACTTCCTGTAAAATCTGTCGGTATCTTCTACTACTTTCTCCCAGTATTCCTTTGTGTTCTCTACGCTCCAGACTGATTGCATCATTTTCCAATAGTCCTGAAACATTTCAAATTCTTCACTGCCTTTTAATAATTTTACGCTGCCCATCTTTTAATCAAACGGTGTCGGTGTCCGTACCGTCTTGAATCCATCTTTGCTTTTGAGTTCCTCTTCTGTTTCCTGGAATCGCATTTCATTTCCATCAAAGCGGTATACAATCTTCCCTAGTTCTCCCTGCCGGTTCTTATCCACTTTCAGACCTTTCCTGGTCTTATCCTCATTGTCCAGATTCCACAACAAAATGATAATGCTTGCATCCTGTTCAATGTCTCCGGCTTCTCTAAGCTCTCCCATTGTTGGCTCTTTGGTCTCTCTCATTTCACTGGTTCGATTTAACTGGGACAGTGCAATGATCGGAACATTCAGCTCCATTGCAAGTGCTTTGATTGCTTTTGAGATTGCTCCCACTTCACTGGCTCTGCTCTGATATCTGGTGTCAGCTCTTACCAACTGCAAATAGTCAATGATGATACAATCTAATTCCTGATGCCGACACTCATTTCTGATTTCAGAAACTGACTTTGTTCCGCTGCTGATCAGAATGTCCATTTTCCCCAACATCTGGTTTGCACTTTCAAAGCGTTCCTTTTCGTCTCCTAGAAACTGGATTGCTCTTCGGATACGGTTTAGCCGGATTCCACTCTGATTACTGAGTAATCTCTCATACACTTGTTTCTCTGACATTTCCAGATTGTAGAATCCAATCCGCTTTCCGGCTTTTGCCATTTCTAGAATGATCTGTGAAGTAAATGCCGACTTTCCAACTCCTGGTCTTGCTCCAATTACGATCACGTCACCGCCTTCCAAACCGCCGGTGATCTCATCCAGTTTTGAAAACCCAGTATAGAGCTTCTCTTCTTTCCGCTCCTGAAAGTATTGATCCTGATATTCTAAGACTATAGCCGTTAGCTTTTTGGATTTATTCTTCTCACTTCTCTTGAGAGCTTCTAACTCCTGTATCGTATCCGCAATCTGATATTCCACGCCTGCTGCCGTTACCTGTGTTCGTGTCAGAATGTTCCGAAACACCTCAGCCTTATAATCTCTTACAACGCTTTCCGCATAGCTTTTCAACTCTGTGGATGTATATGGCAGCAGTGCGCAATCTCTCAAGACCTGTGTTATGTATTCTCTTGTGTATGACTCACTCTCAACTGCCTGTGTTACTGTGACCAGATTCGCCGGTTGGCCGATATCATAGAGCTTCAAAATCTCTCGATAGATTTCCTTCAGAACCGGATCTTGAAACATATCCGGCTTTAGGAGATCGTAGATCTGATACAGTTCCTTGTTGTCCATCAACAGACATCCGATCACTGTCTTTTCTGCCAGATCACTCATTCTGTTCCACCTCCACATAGTCTAAAAGCTGACTTCCCATCAACGTATCAAAGTTTTTGTAATACTCCAACTCCGTCTCATGTTCCTTCTGCTGCTCCACATAAGCATGTACCGCAAGATACATTTCCCGGTTTGTCAACTTTCTGCGCTTTCCGTTTACGGATCTTCCTTTCAGCCAGGAACAATAATTTGCAAATGCTTTGGTTCGTCCTCTCTTTTTCGGATAGATCGCATAGATTTTTTCAAAGTTAGACTCTCGTTCATCCGGTTCCGGTGAACATATATTATTATCTATATCTCTTTCTTCTTCTGAAACAGCGACGTCAGACGATTCCTCAAACGACTTGTCAGACGATTTTTTAATTAGTGCCCTCTGCCTGGCTCTTCTTTCTTCCTGATATCGCCTATCACGAGCTTTTTTCTTCTCATAGGCATCTAATGTCTGGTGCTTGTTCCATTTTGGTATTGTGATAGCTCCATCTATCTTCTGAATCATTTCAAACTGTTCAAACGTATCTAACGCCAGCTTTACTGTTGACTCTTTCATTCGAAAAATTGTTGCAAGCATTTTATCCGTATATGCTATTTTGTCATTCATCAGAAACACGCCATCATTATTCTGCTTTCCGGCCAGACACAACAGCTTGAACCAGGCGGTTATGATCGCATAAGAATCCGGCAAACTCTCTATCAGCAATATCTTTTCATCATCAAAGATGTCCGTTGCTATCTTAATCCATTTAACTTCTGCCATCTTCTTGCCCTCCGTTCATGTCCTGCTGCCCTTCTGGCATCTTCAGCACTCTCTTTGCACTTCTGGTAGCTGCAAATGTGTTTCTTGCTCTTGCATCCATTGTCCGACAGAATTCTACAATCTCCTGCCGGTTCTTTGGTTTCCAGTATCCTTTCCCTGATCCGCTGCAAATCACGGCTCCGTGGTTACGTTCATAAGCGATCTTCTGTTGTAGCTCTCTAGCTGAACTGCATCCACTACGCTTCACAAGCTCTGCTGTGGTTATTGCGTTCTCTTTGCCTACTGGCAGCAGGCTTTCAATCTGGAATTCTGTCTTGCCGGACTTCTTTCCATGTACTTGGTTATTTTGGTTTTTCTGCATTATTTTACCTCCTGTATCTTTCTGTCCAGATAACGATCAATTACGACCTTATCATAGAGTCTTCTTCTACCTATTGCCACCTCTGCCCCGATTGATTTCGCAAATTCTACACCACGATTTCTCCCGAGTCCTAAATAGGTACACGCTTCTTTTGCGCTCATAAGTCTGTTTTTACTCTGTTCCACTTTATGTCTCCTTTCTTGATATTTGATTTTTATAAATTATTATTTTCGAATTTATGTTACCATTCTTTATTGACATTTGCAACGAATTACATTAGAGTAGTGTTAGAACATCGTTTTTTACCATTTTCTATTTTCTATCAAATTGCAAGGAGGTATTTTAATATGGCATACATCAGCACGAGGCAAGATAATAAAACTGTTATCTTGAATAGTCATGCTCAAAAAGAGGTTGAAGCGAATGTTGGAGAATTTTTGCTTTCATTTTTAGAACTCGATCTAAGAGAATATGGGAAATTATATCATTACGTTACATCCCGCTGCCCTATACACGACAAAATAAAAAATTTGTCAGAGTTATATCCTAAGACAGCCGAAAAATTTGGAATTGCCTATGACGAGGACTATGATAATCATAGGAATCTACTCAACATATTTCATTTTCTATCTAAAAATCAAGATATACATTTTGATTTTTACGATCATCCCTTTTTTGCTTTTAGTAACATAGGGTGTGAATCATCCCTGATTGCAAGAAGTTTTGATGATACAATCATAAACATAGGAGATGCCCTTGATCTTGCTGGACTTCAAGAAAAATTCAAGAATTATATAGATTTTTGTTTTTTAGAAGACAATGATAAAATCAATATGTTAACTCCTGAGGAACGATTTTTCTTATTTTTTTCTTTGGATTCTTTGGGAATTGTTAATCCCCCATCTATTAGAACAACTTACCTATTTCATCCTTTTGATTTACATGAGGAGTTAAAACATGTTAGAATTCCACTTGAAATTCCTAAATCGCGAGAAGACCAGAGAAAAGTAATTGATCAATTCATCAGTCCCACCCTTGATTTGATTACTGGTGAAATGATTTCCAAAATTCATGGCAAAGTAACAATAGACTCTGTAGCAAAGTGCATATATCCTGAAGACTTTTTATCTTATGAATTCGATCAACTTATAAGACAGAATATTCAAATAAAAATCTGTCAAAACTGTAAACGATTATTCATTCCTTCCGGCAAATACAAAACTGACTGCTGCGATAGAATCCCAGAAGGAAAAAAATATTCCTGTAAAAAGATAATGGCTCAAAAACGCCGAAAACAAAAAGTGAATTCAGATCCTATTACAAAAGAATATGAAAAAGCGTATAAACGAATGTATGCCCGTATAAGCAGCGGAACTTTGGAAAAATCCGATTTTTTGAAATGGTCGGAAGAAGCAAAGCAGAAAAGGGATGCTGCTTCACAAAGATATGCCAAATCAAAAGATGAGACGATTATAATAGACTTCAAAAAATATTTAGGGAACAAATAACAGCAAAAGCACTACTCCCCGGGTCGAGTGCTTTCATTTTCCCATTTTGGACTTTTTTGGTACTTTTCACCTGTTGCACTGTACCATTAAACATAAAAGAAATGCCACTTTCCAGCGTAAATACTAGGTTTGTGGCATTTCTCACATTTCTATATTTCCATCCTATTTCCCGAACCCGCAATTTGGAAACGTACACACCTCGCAGGACAGACACAGTCCTCCTTCTCCGAGTCTGTAAAAATCCTGATCCTGCAGCCGTTCTCCTGCCACCAGTCTTGGCAGTACCAGATCGAAGATTGTACGCCTTGCATACATCACGCAGCCCGGCAGGCCCATGATCGGAATCTCACCTTTATAGGCCAGCATAAACATCGCACCAGGCAAAACCGGGGCGCCATATGTGATCACTTCATCGGAAGCATTGCGGATTGCCAGCGGTGTCTTATCATCCGGATCGACACTCATTCCTCCGGTACACACAACCATCTGCGCACCTTTTTTGATCCAGTCATTGACTGCCTCTGTCACCATATCCGGTTCATCATTGCAGATTGTATTTCCAAGCACTTCTACTCCATATTCTTCCAGCTTCTGCCGGACCACCGGAGTAAATTTATCCTGAATCCTTCCGTGATATACTTCACTTCCGGTTGTCACGATCGCTGCTTTTTTCTTCTGAAACGGAAGGAGCGCAAAAACAGGAGTCTCTCCTGCTATCTCCTTTACCTGTTTCATTTTTTCTTCTTCGATCACCAGAGGGATCACACGCATTCCTGCGATCTTATCGCCATTTTTCACCGGAAAATTTCCGTGTCGGGAAGAAATACACATCTGTCCCATGGCATTGATCCTACACAGTTTCTCCTTGTCCACTTTCAGAACCCCGTCACACTGTGCCGTCAGCTCGATTTTTCCTTCTTTTGGCTTTGACGCATCCATCTGTGCATTCTGGCACACGCTGCGCAGGATCTCTGCCGCCTCATCTTCATGAAGCATCCCTTCTTGTTTTTCCCACACATACAGATGCTCTTTTCCAACGGAAAGGAGAACCGGAATATCCTCCCTTGTCACTACATGTCCTTTTCTAAAAACCGCATCTTTTACTACCCCCGGGATGATCTGCGTAATATCATGGCAAAGCATACAGCCCACTGCATCCTCGGTCTTGATCAGTTTCATACTTCTAAACACCTCTCTTTTCAATGCTTATAAGGAAATTTTCTCCAGATCACGCATCCACACTTGGGCACACGCATCGCTTGGCATTCTCCAGTCTCCTCTTGGTGAGAGTGCCACTGTCCCGATCTTCGGTCCGTCCGGCAGACAGGAGCGCTTAAACTGTTGGTTGAAAAATCGTCTGCAGAATGTTGTCAGCCATTTTAAAATTGTTTCTTTCTCATATACCCCTTCAAATGTCTGCATTGCAAGCCGATAGATCTTACCCGGCTCATATCCGAACCGCAGCATGAAATACAGATAAAAATCATGCAGCTCATATGGTCCCACCAGATCCTCAGTCTTTTGTGCGATATCCCCGTCTTTTGGAGGAAGCAGTTCAGGGCTGACCGGCGTATCCAGTACATCATAAAGGACTTCCTGCAATTTTGGATCCGCAGTCACGTCTGCCGCATATTTGACAAGATGACGCACCAGCGTCTTCGGTACAGAAGCATTCACTCCGTACATCGACATATGATCTCCATTGTAGGTTGCCCATCCAAGCGCCAGTTCTGACATATCTCCGGTTCCGATGACCATTCCGTTTGTCGCATTTGCAATATCCATCAATACCTGCGTACGCTCTCTCGCCTGCGCATTCTCATACGTTACACTGTGGTCTTTCGGATCATGTCCGATATCCTGAAAATGAAGACTTACGGAATCTGCAATTTTCACTTCCCGCAGCGTCGCTCCGAGCTGTTCTGCCATTTTGCAGGCATTCCGATACGTTCTGTCCGTTGTTCCAAAGCAAGGCATGGTGATCGCAAGAATCTCTTTTTTATCTTTTCCGATCATGTCAAACGCTTTTGCTGTCACAATCAATGCCAATGTGGAATCCAATCCCCCCGAAATACCAACTACCGCCGTGTTTGCGTGGGTATGGAGCAGACGTTTTTTGAGCCCCATTGCCTGGATTGTCAAAATCTCTTCGCATCGCAGAGCACGTTCTTTTTCATCCTGCGGCACGAACGGCTTTTTCGGAAACTCTCTTGTCAGTTTTGTCTCGCACACATCCAGAGGAAATGAGATTCTTGGCAGCACTTTCTCTTTTTCCATCGTAAATGTCGTGTTTTTCCGACGCTCACCGACAATCCTTTTGATATCCAGTTCTGTATAAATGATCTGATTTTCAAATCGCTTTGACTCTGCCAGGATACTGCCGTTTTCTGCGATCAGATTGTGTCCTCCAAATACAAGATCCGTCGTGGATTCCCCTTCGCCTGCATTTGCATAAATATATCCCGCGATCAGTCTCGCTGACTGTCCTTTGATAAGATCCCGTCTGTAGCTGTCTTTCCCGATCGTCTCATCACTTGCCGAACAGTTAACGATCACGGTTGCACCTTCCATTGCCGCACGGATGCTCGGCGGAATCGGCGACCACACATCCTCACAGATTTCCGCCGATACGATCAGCTCTTCCATAGAGGATGCCTGAAACAAAAGCCCCGGACCAAACGGCACTTTTTTACCGTTAAACAGGATTTCTCCCGGCACATCCGGTCCTGCCGTAAACTGACGCATCTCATAGAACTCACCATAGTTCGGAAGAAATGTCTTTGTCGTCAGTCCCAGGATTTCTCCCCTGCAAAGAGCTGCTGCCACATTGTAGAGCTTTGCATCCACCACAAGCGGCACGCCCACAAACACAAGCATGTCCTTCTCTCTTGTAAACTCTGTGATTTCAAGCAGTGCCTGTTTTGCTGCCTGCAAAAGTACATCCTGTGTAAACAGATCCCCGCATGTATATCCTGTGACACACAATTCTGGAAATACCACGATCTTTGCCTGATTGTTCTGTGCTTCTTCAATGGCACTGCATATCTGTTTTGTATTAAACGGCACGTCCGCCACCCGGATATCCGGTGTGGCAGCTGCCACTTTGATAAATCCCTGTTTCATTCTACTGCCTCACTTTCCCTATTTGGACACATCACTTCTATCTGCTTTTTTTCAAAAGTTCCTTCAGCTCGTCTACAGAAAATGTATAGGCGGTATTACAGAAATGACATTTTACTTCGATATCCTTTCCATCGTCGATCATCTCCTGAATCTCTTTTTTCCCGACACTGATGATTGCTTTTTCAATCCGTTCTTTAGAACAGTTGCAGTCAAATTTTGCAGGAAGTGTATCTGTGATCTCTACATCCAATCCCTCCAGAACGTGGTTCAGCATTTCTTCCGGTGTATGGCCATTGTCGAGCATTGCTGTCACAGACTGAATATTCTTGATGTTTTCTTCCAGCTTGCTGAGCACTTCCTCCTCAATAAACGGCATCACCTGTACGATAAATCCACCTGCGCATCGCACGGTATTGTCCTTTTCCATCAGCACACCCAGACCCACAGAAGACGGCACCTGCTCAGAGGTTGCAAAATAATAGGTCAGATCTTCTGCGATCTCTCCTGTCTGCAAAATCGTCTGTCCGGAATATGGTTCTTTGAGTCCCATATCCTTGATCACATTTAAAAATCCTGGTCCAAGCGCACCGCCTACATCCAGTTTTCCGTTCTTCGGCGGAAGCATCACATCCGGGTTGTGTACATATCCTTTCACTTCCCCCTTACTGTCTGCTGTCACTGTCATCCCTCCGATCGGACCTCCGCACTGCACCTGCAGCGTCAAAACATCCGTCGGATTCTTCATCATACTTCCCATCATCGCACCTGCTGTAAGAAGTCGTCCAAGTGCTGCTGTCGCAACCGGACTTGTATTATGCCTTGTTCTTGCCTCTTCCACAAGCTCTGTTGTTGATGCCGCAAACGCACGGATCTGCGCATTCGCTGCTGTTGCTCTTACAATATAATCTTTCATCTTATCTCTCCTGTTTCTTCTATTATAATGATTCTATTCTGCTTTTTTCACAGGTACCTTTCCCTGCTCTCTGGCGATCACGTAGATTCGTTCACTGTTCTTAGAAGGCGGTTCTTTTGTAAACGCTTCGTATGCAGTCACAAACTGCAGTCCGGATTCTTCCACAATCCTTGTGATCTCTTCTAACGTATATGCTCTCTGGAAATGTGTCTCCCGGAATCTGCGATAGAGATCACCCTCTGTCTCACTTTCCGCATCTTCTCTGATGAACAGATTCAGTTCGTATTCATTGATCCGCTCTTCCTCATAATAATAATTATCCCAGATAAAACTGCAGTCCTCTCTGGATTCTGCAATGGTCTGATCCCCCAGAACCTCCCGGTACTTGTATTCTGTATTAAAATCAAAAATAAAAATTCCGCCCGGATCCAGATAATTATTCACCCAGCGAAATACCTGCTTCAATTCTTCCGGCTCTGTAATGTAATTCAGAGAATCACAGATACTAAATACCGCACCCACAGTACCATACAGTTCAAACTCCCGCATATCCTGAAGAAGATATAAAATCTCATGTCCTGACTTGATCTGCTTTTCTCTGGCGATCTCCAGCATTTCCTCGGAATTGTCCACTCCGATCATATCGTAGCCATCTGCTGCAAGAAGTTCCGTCATGGTTCCTGTTCCACATCCCAGATCAAGCACCAGACCGTCCTGCACGCCATACTCTTTTAACAATTCCTCCAGATAGCTTTTCCATTCTTCATATGGAATATTATCCATAAAGGTATCATACACTGCCGCAAAACTTGTATATGCATCCATTTTTCTGCTCCTTTGCTGATTCCTGTTGTTTCATTTTAGCATAACAAGGTGAAACTGTAAATCAATAACCCCTGTTTCCGTTACTGTTCGCAAATGTTCTGTTCCTGTTCACAGTAACAATATTCTTGACATCCTGTCTTTTTTTGAGATAGAATAAAAGCGAAAATTTGCTGCACACACCGTCATTGCTACAACAATGACGCTTTTTCTTTTGCAGATATTTTTAATACACGACAAAAGGTGGTGAGGTTATGGACGCTGGAGCCAGTCATCCTTCGGGATTTTTCAGAAAATTAAATAGAAAAAGGAGAGTAATGAACTATGAACAAAGAAATTTTTGTAAAACTCCTTGCGCAGCGCCAGTTCAAAGCTGTCAGAAGCATTCTGGATGTGATGAACGAAGTGGATATAGCCTCACTTCTTTCCGATCTGGAAGACAAAGAACTTGCACTTGCTTTTCGTCTCATTCCAAAGGATAAAGCCGCAGAAGTATTTGCCAATATGAATAATTCCATGCAGACTTATCTGGTAGAGATGTTTTCCGAAAAGGAGTTAAAAGAACTGCTCGATGACCTTTACATGGATGATACAGTGGATCTGCTGGAGGAACTTCCAGCTAATCTTGTCAATCGTATTCTGGACACTGTCAATCAATCTGACCGGAATCTGATCAATCAGCTTCTCAATTATCCGGATGACAGTGCAGGAAGTATTATGACGACTGAATACGTCGATATCCGGGAGACAATGACCGTTGCCCAGACCATGGCACATATCAAAGAGACCGGAATCCACAAGGAGACGATCTATACCTGCTATGTCACCGATCAGCGCAGACTGCTTGGAATCGTCAGTGCAAAAGACCTGATGACGACAGCTGATGACATTCTGATCCGGGATCTGATGCAGACAGAGATCATCTCCGTCACAACGCACACTGATAAAGAAGAAGTCGCACAACTGTTCACTAAATACGATTTTCTTGCCATTCCTGTTCTGGATCAGGATGAACGAATGGTTGGTATCGTCACATTCGATGATGCCATGGATGTTATGGTAGATGAAGCGACTGAAGACATTACCAAAATGGCTGCCATGAGCCCGAGTGAAACGACTTATTTTGATACTTCTGTTGCTGCGCATGCCAAACATCGGATCGCCTGGCTTTTGATCCTGATGTTTTCCTCTACCATCACCGGAAGTATCATTACCAAATATAAAAATGCATTTGCCGCAATCCCGCTCCTTGTATCCTTTATTCCCATGTTGATGGATACCGGCGGAAACTGCGGTTCTCAGAGTTCTACATTGATCATCCGCGGAATTGCACTCGGCGAGATTCGTTTTTCTGATCTGTTCCGGGTCATGTTTAAAGAATTCCGTGTTTCCCTGATCGTAGGTGTAGTACTTGCACTCGCCAATGGACTCCGTATTCTGATCATGTATCGAAATGCCGGACTTGCGCTGGTAATTGGACTTTCTCTTGTAGCTACTGTCATCATCTCGAAACTGATCGGCTGTCTGCTTCCATTGTTTGCAAAAAAACTGCATATGGATCCGGCCATTATGGCATCCCCGCTGATCACAACACTGGTCGATACCTGTTCCATTTTGATCTATTTCAATATTGCGACAAGAATCTTCCAGTTATAAAAATGGAGGACCGTCTCAAACCAATGTCATTTAGTTAAGACATTAAGCAGATGTATTCCTATCAGGCAGAGGTAG